>OGXS01000847.1_pt1 | contig 24353 bp, 24 predicted proteins | sample 1576371 | NCBI WGS metagenome assembly OGXS01 (sample SAMEA3541475, study PRJEB24748) | human gut metagenome | biome: human gut; feature: human-associated habitat; material: faeces | place: China | collected 2012
CGAGCCCGATCGCACATCCTGCAGATACCAGGATAAAACCGAGGCGGGAACCAAACTGTTCTCGTTTCATAAAAACCTCCATAAACATATAATATTATTTCTCCCCGCGGGAGTTTTCTTTGGAAACTTTGTTAGTATACCACGTTGGCGCGGCAAAGTAAAGAAAATGTTGGGTATGTACCTTGTCGGAAATGCGGATTTATGATAAGATAATCGGAAGAATGTTTGTACACGAGGAGGAATTTATGGAAAACGAAGCAGTTTCAAAAAATTTCATTGAACAGGAAATAGACAAAGACCTTGCAGAAGGCGTTTACGATCATGTGTGCACCCGTTTCCCGCCAGAGCCGAACGGATATCTGCACATCGGACATGCCAAGTCCATTCTTTTGAATTACGGACTGGCAAAAAAATACAATGGAACTTTCCATATGCGTTTTGACGATACCAACCCGACCAAAGAAAAAGTGGAGTTTGTGGATTCGATCAAAGAAGATATCCAGTGGCTGGGGGCTGACTGGGAGGATCATCTTTACTTTGCATCCGATTATTTTGAGCAGATGTACGAATGCGCAGTAAAACTGATCAAAAAAGGAAAGGCATATGTGTGGGACCTGACTCCGGAAGAGATCAGAGAGTACAGAGGGACACTGACAGAGCCTGGAAAGAACAGTCCGTACAGAGAACGCTCCGTTGAGGAAAACCTGGAGTTGTTCGAGGCAATGAAAGACGGAAAATTCAAGGATGGAGAGAAGGTGCTGCGCGCAAAGATTGATATGGCATCTCCGAATATCAATATGAGAGACCCGATCCTCTACCGTGTAGCACGTATGACACATCACAATACGGGTGATAAGTGGTGCATCTACCCGATGTACGATTTTGCACATCCGATCGAGGATGCAATTGAGCATATCACACATTCAATCTGTACACTGGAGTTTGAAGATCACCGTCCGCTGTATGACTGGGTAGTCAGAGAGTGTGAGTTTGAGATGCCGCCAAGACAGATTGAGTTTTCTAAATTATACCTGACCAATGTTGTGACCGGAAAGCGTTACATCAAAAAACTGGTAGAAGACGGTGTGGTAGACGGATGGGATGATCCGCGTCTGGTTTCCATCGCAGCACTGCGCCGCCGTGGATTTACACCGGAATCCATCAAAATGTTTGTAGAACTCTGCGGTGTATCCAAAGCAAACAGCTCTGTTGACTATGCAATGCTTGAATACTGCATCCGTGAGGATCTGAAACTGAAACGTCCACGTTTGATGGCTGTTCTTGATCCGATCAAGCTTGTGATTGATAATTATCCGGAAGGCGAAGTAGAATATCTGGAAGCTCCGAACAATATGGAGAATGAAAAACTGGGAACCCGTAAAATACCGTTTGGCAGAGAACTCTATATTGAGAGAGAAGACTTCATGGTAGATCCGCCTAAGAAATATAAGAGAATGTTCCCGGGCACAGAGGTTCGTCTTATGAACGCATATTTTGTAACCTGTACAGGATATGAAGCTGATGAAGATGGAACTGTACGTGTTGTACACTGTACTTATGATCCTGCAACAAAGGGTGGCAATGCGCCGGATGGCAGAAAAGTAAAAGGAACCATTCACTGGGTAGAAGCAAGTCAGGCAGGAAAAGCAGAAGTACGTCTCTATGAGAATATCGTAGACGAGGAGAAGGGTGTATACAACAAAGAAGATGGTTCTCTGAATGTAAATCCGAACTCTCTGACAAAAGTTACTGCATATGTAGAACCTGCACTTATGGAAGCAAAAGGCTATGACAGCTTCCAGTTCGTAAGAACAGGATTTTTCTGTGCAGATATCCATGATTCTAAAGAGGGTGCACCGGTATTCAACCGTATAGTGTCTCTGAAGAGCTCATTTAAACTTCCGAAAGCATAATGAGACTGAAATAGTAATATAATCAGAATAAAAAGGGAATGTTGCTTCTACGATTGTATAATCGTGAAGTAACATTCCTTTTTGGTTACGTTACTGTGAACGGTAACGTTTATTCTTCAGATTCAGATGCAGCGTCCATAGTCTCTTCAAAATTCTCGGGTTCATCGGCATCTTCTTCCTCTTCTGCATCTTTAATCTCAACTTCAGCAGCTTTATCGGAAGACTTCTCAGAATCGTCTGTATCAGCAGCTTCTTCAGCTTCTTCGCTTTCGGTGTCATCTGTTGCAGACTGTTCGCCTGTATGTTCCCAGGACTGGAAATCTTCGGCAGGTTCCTGATCTTCCTTAGCAGTTTCCTTTTCATCAGTCAGATCGAAATCATCAAAGTCATCTTCAAAATCAAAATCCTCTTTACAGGATCCTTTTTTGGCAATAAGGGCAGCTACAGCACCGGCAGCAGCTGCTGTAAGGGCACCTATTGCAACATATCCCCAGTATTTATTAATTTTAGCCATGATAATCATAAACTCCTTTCTGATATTTTCCTATTTTTGACAGCGAGTCAGGATAAAAATATCTTTTACTCCTGACACCATTTTATTCAGCTATAGGTTATTGTTATTTTAATACTTTTCAGATAAAAAGAAAAGCGAAATTTTATGGAAAGAGTTAATGAAAGCAGTTGCATACCAAAAAGATACAAGGTATACTATGACAGGAAAGAAGAGGTTATTATGAGAAAAATTATTTTGGCATCTGCTTCACCCAGACGAAAAGAACTGTTGGAACGGGCTGGCGTAGATTTTGAAGTGTTGCCTGCATCAGGTGATGAGAATCGTATCTCAGACAATCCGGGAGAGGCAGTAAAACAGCTGGCTTCGGATAAAGCAGCTTCTGTTATCCGCACTATGAAAGATAGTGCCGACGGAACAATTGTGATCGGATCTGACACAGTGGTAGTGTTTGAGAATGTGATCCTTGGCAAACCTCATGATACAGAGGATGCAGTGAATACATTAAAGAAACTTCAGGCAAGTACTCATCAGGTATATACCGGCGTTTCTGTATGGGAAAAGAAAGAAAAAGTCTGGACAGAACATACTTTTTATGAAAGTACAGATGTGACTTTTTATCCGGTTTCAGATGAGGAGATCAGAGAGTATGTTGCTACAGGAGAGCCTATGGATAAGGCTGGAAGCTATGGCATCCAGGGACTTTTCGGAATTTATGTAAAGGGGATCAACGGAGATTACAATAATGTGGTAGGACTCCCGGTTGCCAGATTATTTTATGAAATGAAGAAATCAGGAATTAACTTAAGAGGATGACAAAAGATGATTAAAGCATGTATATTTGATTTGGATGGAACACTGGCTGATACGCTGGATTCCATGGCTTATGTGACTAATATTATTATGGAAAAATTCGGGTTGAAAACACTTCCGGTGGATAATTTCAGATATTACAGCGGAGAAGGGGCAAATATGCTGATCCGCCGCGCACTTAAGGATGCGGGGGATCCGGAACTTGCGCATTATGATGAGGGACAGAAGCTTTACCGGGAAATGTTTGAAGCAGATCCGATGTATAAAGTAGTTCCCTATAAGGGAATGCCGGAAACCTTAAAGAAATTGAAGGAACATGGAATGAAGCTGGCAGTTTGTTCAAATAAACCTCATCCTGCAGCTGTGAAAGTAATTGCGCAGCTTTTTGATGGGGAATTTGATATGGTAGTTGGTCAGAGTGAAGCAATCCGCAGGAAACCGGCACCTGATGGTCCGCTTATGGTTGCGGAAAAATTTGGTGTAAAACCGGAAGAATGTATGTATGTGGGAGATACAAGTACAGATATGAAGACCGGTAAAGCAGCAGGAATGTATACAGTAGGTGCGCTATGGGGCTTTCGTGACCGAAAAGAACTGAATGAGAATGGAGCAGATCTTGTCGCTGAGAAACCGACAGATCTGGTAAAAATTTGCGAGGAACATGGAAATGATTAAGTTGGTTGCAAGTGATCTGGATGGGACGTTACTTTTACATAAGGCACAGTCTCTGCCTGAAGAAATTTTTTCGCTGATCAGGCAGTTAGAGGAACTGGGGATTATGTTTGTAGCAGCCAGTGGAAGGCAATATCCGAATATGACAAAGCTGTTTGCACCTGTTGCTTCAGAGATTTCCTATATTTCGGAGAATGGTGCGCTGGCAGTGGATCATGGAGAGGTACTGTATCAGGATTCTTTTGACAGAAAGCTGGCAGGGGAGATTATTTCTGCAATCCTGGAAAAGAAGGATGCCGAGTTTACCTGTTCTGCAAAGGATTACCACTACCTGATGCCGAAGACAAAGAGATTTCATGACCATATATTATATGAAGTAAAAAATGAATGCAGATTTGTAAACAGCATGGAAGAGATGACGGCTCCTATTATGAAGCTGGCTGTGTTTGAACCGGCCGGCCTTACAGAAGAATCTGTGAAATACTGGATGGACAGATTTGGAAAAGAATGTGTTGTTGTCACTTCGGGAAATGAGTGGATTGATTTTATTCCTTTTGGAACAAACAAGGCAAAAGGAATCAGAGAATATCAGAAAAGATATCATATTTCGCCGGAAGAATGTATTGCGTTCGGAGACGAATATAATGATATAGAGATGCTTAAAGCGGTAAAATATGGCTTTGCCATGGAGCATTCCAAGGAGGGGGTACGGGCAGCTACGTCCTATATGACAAAACAGGTTGAACCGGTCCTTGAGAAGCTGATCCGGGCAAAGGGAAAGATTGAGGAGGTTATTTAAATTGTTTACAGAAGAATGTATTAATACGTTTCTTGAAAATCAGGAGCAGCTTTTTCCACAGGCGGTAGCAGAATCATATGAAGCAGCGGAAGCATTCCTTGAGGATTGCATGGCGCAGGTTGTGGATTCTATTGAAGAAGTGAGAGAATATCTGGAAGAGTCAGGCGCTGATGTGGAAGGAATGTCAGATGAAGAACTGGAAGATGCAAGTGAAGTATTTGCTCTGCCGGATGGAAAATATCTGATAGTAGAAGGATAAAAACTGTTCGGTCAAATTATGGATATCACGTGATATATCGGAGAAATAACTGTAAAACACAGTTCGGTCCCTGAATATTGGAGAAAATTGAACTCTGATACTCAGGGGCTGAAGTTGTTTTAAGGGAGAAAATACAGATTACATTTCCGGAAAATGTGATGCTATAATGCTTTTATACAGAGAAAAAACGATGTTGTGGTCTGTGATGGGAATGAAAAGGGCAGACAGACACAGAAGCATCACAGAACTGTAATTATTCAGTACCTTCAGAGTGGCTGCTGAATAATTACAAATCTTATTATAAATGAAAAGGAGGACTACAGATGGAGAGAAAGAGATTTCTTGCAGTTGTAATGACTGTGATGATGGTTATTTCAATGATTCCATCCATGGTTTTTGCGGCAGCTCCGTCAGGAGAATTGGGCGGTAAGCTTAAGATTAAGGGACTTGCAGCTGTAGGCGTAGTGTTGAGTGCAGATTATGCAAAGGTTACACCGGAAGAGGTTACGGATGAAGATTTTACTTTTTCCTGGTCAAGACAGACCGGGGAGAAGGAGTTAACACAGGTAGGTACTGAGAAGACCTATACGATCACTCAGGATGATCTGGGATGCAGACTGGTGCTTGATCTGACCCCTGTAGATGGAAGCGGACTGACAGGTACTCTTACTGCAAAGACGTTAGAGGTAGCTGCAACTGAAGAAGAGGCGAAAGCAGTGGAACAGGAAGCAGAGGATGCACAGCAGACAGAAACGGCAGATGGAACAGAGGATGCACAGCTGGAAGAAACAGCAGATAATGCAGAAGGCAGTCAGGATTCTGAAAATCAGGATGTAGATAGAACAGAAGATGTACAGCAGAATGCAGGGAATGAACAGGAAGATGAATCTCAGAACACAAAAGGTCAGCCGGAGGAAACAACAGAAGGTACTGATGATTCCCAGATGAAAATTTATACAGAAGATCAGCTGCAGGTGGATGAGAACGGAAATGTGCAGACAGATGGATCAGAGAAAGATGGACAGGCAGCAGGTGAAGATGATAAAGATAAAAAGACTTACGAAGCGACTGTCACTGTAGAGGACAGCGAAGATCAGATCTGTGATTTTGGAACAGTAAAGAGTGATCTTGAGGATGTGGAAGCACAGTATGTGCAGATTACGAACACCGGAAATGAGAGCTTGAATTTTCAGGAGATCAGTCCGGAACATTTTATGGCTCAGGATATTATAGAACCGCTGAGTGCAGGTGAATCTGTAAGCGTATGGATACAGCCGAGGGAAGGGCTGGAACCGGGTGAATATGATGATATGATCACATACCGGACGGAAGAAGGTATTGAGGTTTCTTTTGAAGCGAAGATTGCAGTTGAAGGTGAGGATGATTCATCAGATGACGAAGACCTGAAGCCTTCGGATGAGCCTTCTGCAGAACCGACAGAGACGCCGGATGACAGCGAGGCTCCATCGGCAGGTGACAATGCAGATGCATCTCTTGAGGCACAGTCTCTTGAGGTAAATACAGGAAGTCTTAATTTCAGCGATATCGAAGAAAATTATACACAGGCCAATGAGACACTGTCTGTAACCGTAATAAATACAGGGGACGGAATTATCACTTTAAAGATACCGAAATCAGATTATTTTGAGGTGATGAACGAAGATGGAAGTGAAGCTGTATCAGGAATACAGATTGCAAAAGGTGATTCTCTTATGTTCATGGTACAGCCAAAAACCGGTCTGACGAAGGGGGATTACAGTGATACCCTGATATTTGAAAGTGAAGAGGATTCGGAAGTAGCAGCGCAGGTAACTGCGGAAGTGTCTGTAAAAGAGGCAGAACAGGAACAGATCACAGCAGTTCAGGCAGATCCGGAATCTTTCAGTTATGATGATCTGAAGGAAGGTTATGATACTCCTGAAGCGACGACCATTACACTTACCAATACAGGAAATACAACTGTTTCGCTGATGCAGCCATATGCAGAGTATTTTGATATTGGGGAACTTTCGGCATCAGTGCTGGAGCCGGGAGATTCTGCTGCATTTACAGCAGTACCGGTGACCGGTCTGAAAGTCGGCAATTATCTGGACAGTATTCAGATAGCCCAGACCAGTTCGGAAGGACAGGAGGATGTATTGACAACGATCAAAGCTTCTGCGACTGTTTCGGAAGTGAAAAAGATTTATAAATTATCCGTAACACCGGAAGAACTGAATTTTGGAAAAGCAAAAGAAGGATATAGTGAGGCACCGGAAGCGCAGAAAGTTACAGTGACGAATGAGGGGAATACAAATGTAACTTTAAATGCACCGTCAGGTAAAAACTTTAAAATCGGGAAACTTTCAGCCACAGAGCTTGCACCGGGGGAGAGCTGTACATTTAAAATCCGCCCGAAGGCGGGTTTAAAGGCCGGCTCCTATACAGAGTCAGTTGTGATTGATAATGAACAGCAGATCAGTGCAGAAGTGAAAGTTCAGTTTACGGTTAAAGCTGCCCGCAAGGCGAAAATTGCAGATCCGGCAGATAATAAGATTACAGGAATCAGTTCAGATGGATATACAACACAGTCAAAGATTACATTTACAGCAGTCGGAGCGGGTATGGACAATGAAAGTCCGGGAAAGGGAGATGTCCGCTATGTACCGTATAACTGGAAAGTGATCAATACAAATAGCTGGAGCAGTGCACCTTATACTGCTGCATTTGGAATTACAAAGGCCGGAACCTACACATTGACAGTTACATTTGACCGTCAGAAGTATAATGGAAGTGAATGGGAGAATACAGGGGAGCAGGATACTAAACAGGTGAATTTCAGTATTACACAGGCGCAGACTGTAACCGCAACTCCGACTCCGCAGCCGAATGGAGCAACTGCGAAATCAGCGGTAAAGACAGGAGATACGACTAATATTACACCGTTTGTGATTATTCTGGCGATTGCAGCGGGATGTATTGTGGGAGTTGTGGTATACAAAAGACGAAAGAAATAAGAGTTATCTGAAGAAAAAAATACAGGGGAATATGTAAAATATAAAATTATTAGCACTCATTTTTGGTGAGTGCTAATTTTTTCTTGACTTTTGGAATAAATGGTATTACTATATCTTTCAGAGAAGCAACTTACAGGAGTCAAAAGCTATTTCAAAGGATAAACAGGAGAGGATAGTTTTGGCTCCGGAGGCAGAGCAGATAAGAATGCAGTATATTGACAGATAAAGTTGCGGCAAATGATTAAAAACAAAAAGGAGTGTGGACAGCATGGTTGTAAAACATGGAAATTTATCAATTAACAGTGAAAATATTTTCCCAATCATCAAGAAATGGTTATATTCCGATCATGATATTTTTGTAAGAGAGCTGGTCTCCAACGGATGCGATGCGATCACTAAACTGAAAAAACTGGAAGTAATGGGAGAATATACTTTTCCGGAAGGATATAAACCGGAGATTCAGGTAATTGTTAATCCTGATGAGAAAACTTTGAAATTCATCGATAATGGTATTGGCATGACTGCTGATGAAGTAGAGAAATACATTACCCAGATTGCTTTTTCAGGTGCAACTCAGTTTCTTGAGAAATATAAAGACAAAACTACAGATGATCAGATGATCGGTCATTTTGGACTTGGATTTTATTCTGCATTTATGGTGGCGGATGAAGTGCATATTGATACACTTTCCTATACAGAAGGTGCACAGCCTGTACACTGGTCCTGCGATGGCGGAACAGAATATGATATCCAGGAAGGCAACAAGAATACGATTGGTACAGAAATCACCCTGTTCCTGAATGAAGACTGCCTGGAATTTGCAAATGAATACCGTATGCGTGAGATTCTTGAGAAATACTGTTCCTTCATGCCGGTTCATATTTACCTTTCCAAAGCAAATGCACCTCAGGAATATGAGACAATTGATGAATCTGAGTTAAGAGACGATGATGTAGTTGTTGAACATATTCATGAGGAAGCAAAGACAGAAGAAAAAGAAAATGATAAAGGTGAAAAGGAAGTTGTTGAAATTTCTCCTGCAAAGGATAAAGTAAAGATCAATAAACGTCCGGTTTCCATCAGTGATATTAATCCTCTCTGGATGAAGCATCCGAATGAATGTACAGATGATGAATACAAGGAATTTTACCGCAAAGTATTTATGGATTATAAGGAACCGTTATTCTGGATACATCTGAATATGGATTATCCGTTTAATTTAAAAGGTATCCTGTACTTCCCGAAGATCAATACAGAGTATGATTCCATTGAAGGAACGATCAAACTTTATAACAATCAGGTATTTATCGCAGATAATATCAAGGAAGTAATTCCTGAATTCCTGCTTCTTCTGAAAGGTGTGATCGATTGTCCGGATCTTCCATTGAACGTGTCACGAAGTGCATTGCAGAATGACGGATTTGTACAGAAGATTTCTGAATACATTTCCAAAAAAGTGGCAGATAAGCTTACCGGAATGTGCAAGACTGACAGAGAATCTTATGAGAAATACTGGGATGATATCAGCCCGTTTATTAAATATGGCTGTATTAAAGATGCTAAATTTGCAGAGAAAATGGGAGATTATGTACTCTTTAAGAATCTTGATGGCAAATATCTCACATTAAAGGACTGCGTTGAAGAGAATAAAAAAGAAACAGAAGAAACTGAGGCTCAGACAGAAGAAAAGAAAGAAGATGCAGCAGAGTCTGAAAACAAAGACAATGCGGAAGCGAAAGAACCTGAGAAGACAGTAATTTTCTATGTAACTGATGAAGTTCAGCAGAGTCAGTATATCAATATGTTTAAGGAAGCAGGAAAAGATGCCGTTATCCTGAAGCATAATATTGACAGTGCATTTATTTCCAGTCTTGAGCAGAAACATCAGGAAGTACAGTTTAAGCGTATTGATGCGGATCTGACCGAAGAAATGAAGGGTGAGGGTACTGCCGATGAAGAAACTGTCAAAGCACTGACAGAACTTTTCCGCAAGAGCCTTAATAAAGATAAACTGGAAGTACATGTTGAGAATCTGAAAAATGAAAATGTATCAGCAATGATGACTCTTTCCGAAGAGAGCCGCCGTATGCAGGATATGATGAAGATGTATAATATGTATGGAATGGATCCGAATATGTTTGGCGGACAGGAAACACTGGTTCTGAATGCGAATCATCCATTGGTTAAATATCTGGCAGAGAATCAGGAATCTGACAAGGCTCCGCTTATCTGTGAACAGTTGTATGACCTTGCGATGATGAGCCATAAACAGCTTTCACCGGACGAAATGACCAGATTTGTTCAGAGAAGCAATGAAATTTTGCTGATGATTGCAAAATAAGATAGAAAGCAGGCAATTTGCCGGCAGATCAATGAGAGGACAGATACGCCTGTCAGAATAGCAGAATATCAAATAAGGAGCAGAGAATAATTTTTGCTCCTTATTTTTGTGGAAAACAATTACATTGGTATTGACAAATGTCTTATGAATTCCTATTATTAAGTTGCCGATATTTTAATGAATATGCCGAATCCGCAGAAGATATAACGGGTTACAGAGAATAGTGACTGCAATGGTGCTTCCGGGCAGCCAATATCGTGACTTTCATTTACTTATAGAGAAATGTGTGTAAATAAATGAGATATCCAAATCTGTAAAAACACAGATTATGGAAGTTACAGGAGGAACGATGTATGAGTGCAGTTTATGGAGTTATTAGAAAATTGGGTGCAACATCAAAGTATAAAGGATATTATTATGTTGTGGATGCAGTAGAAATGGCACAGAAAATTTATGAGCGACCGGTAAAAGTCACCAAAGATATTTATCCGGTCATTGCAAGAAAATATAAATCAACGCCGTCTAATGTAGAACACAACATAAGAACACTGGTAAACTTATGTTGGATGAATCATAAGGATACACTGGAAGAAATGGCAGGGTGTACAATGGCAGATAAACCGACGAACAGTGAGTTTATAGATATTCTGGTCTATTATCTGCGTTATTCGGATAAAGACTGATAACAGAATCTACTCATAATTTCTCACAGGGAATGTGATGACTGGAGAGAAAAACAGTCATGGAATCATCCCAGAGATGTTCCAGACGTTTATCCGGACTGAATGAAGTATAAGAAACACCTGTTGTACATAAAAGGGACTGGTTCTTGTACCGGATATTCAGATAAAAGCTTTGCACAGGAATATCTGCAATATGCTGTTCATTTTTTAACAACGACTGTGTCTGATCATGAGAAAGTTCAAATACAATCCTGAAATTCAAAGGTGTGCGTCTGCCGCGTATGATAGAAAAACAATAAGGTTTTACATCATGCCACAGGGAATATTCTGTGGAATTCTCCTCAAAAGCAGCCTTTGTGTCAGTATCAAAGAAATCGTAATGAAGTTTTCCGTTTATGGTAAAAGTGTTGAAGGTTGTCACAGATGCCTCGACAAGAGAAAAACGGTCAAATACCTCACCGATCAGGAGTTTATTCATAAAATCTTTTACATCAGTAATTTTTAAAGCAAGCATACAACACCTCTCTGATAACATGATTTACAGCTGTTCAGAATTAAAAAAAGACTTCTGGATTGCTGCATATTTCTGAACATATTTTGTGGATCAGGCAGCGCTTCCTGCACTTTGCGGGAAGCGTCTTTTTATTATAAAGCACTTTTGAAAAAAAGAACAGTGTTTTTATTAAAAAGTCTTTTCAAACGTAAAGCGGTGTGATAAGATATATCTGGTATTGAATACTACATATAATGGAAAAGAGGACGATATAATTGAGATATAAGATTATCATAGATAGTTGTGGAGAACTTTTGGACGAATGGAAGAAAGATGAATGTTTTGAATCCATTCCACTGACGCTGATGGTAGGAGCTGAACAGATCATAGATGATGAAACATTTGATCAGGCAGAGTTTATTAATAAAGTGGCAGCCTGCCCGGAATGTCCGAAATCAGCCTGCCCGTCACCTGAGAGATATATGAGAGCATATGACTGCGAGGCTGAGCATATTTATGCAGTGACTTTGTCTTCTGAGCTGAGTGGTTCCTATAACAGTGCGTTACTTGGCAGAGATCTTATTATGGAAGACCATCCGGATAAAAAAATACATGTGTTTAATTCACGTTCCGCATCCATCGGGGAAAGCCTGATCGGAATGAAGATACAGGAATGCGAAGAAGCAGGGATGAGTTTTGAAGAAGTTGTTTCAACTGTGGAACATTATATTGAAGGACAGCATACATTTTTTATACTTGAGAATCTTGATACTTTGAGAAAGAACGGCCGTCTGAGCAAAGTGAAAGCGTTAGTGGCCAGTGCATTGAAAATCAAACCGGTCATGGGTTCTACGGATGATGGAAATATCTGCCAGCTGGATCAGGCAAGAGGCATGAATCGTGCTCTGATCAAGCTTGTAGAGCAGGTAATCGAGAAAACTCCGGACAGTGCAGAGAAGGTTCTTGCCATCAGTCACTGCAATTGTCCGGCAAGAGCACAGGTGCTCAAAGAGGCTTTTGAAGAGAGAATGAAACTTGCAAAGATCGTAGTCCTTGATACAGCGGGTGTAAGTTCTATGTATGCAAATGACGGCGGAGTGATCGTTGCAGTATAAACTAATTGTTTTCTTTTGCAGTAAAGTGTGCTATAATCAGAAAATACGAAATATTGATGCAAAGGAGATCTATCATGAGCCAGAAGAAAGTCGATGCTTATAAGGCCAGAAAAGGACTGCATAACAAAACAGACAGAAAAGAAAAAGTACTTTTTGGACTGGAAATGTTTGCCTGGGCATTCATTTGTGTTGTGATTGTTGCATGGATTGGTTATTCTGCATATGTAAAAGTGACAGGAGCCAAAGAGAATGTGGTTCAGAATACAGTAATGGATACTACTGCACTTGACAATTACATTTCGAATCTGTCAACAGATGCATCCGATGGTACAGACAGCACTGATGCAGATACAGCGGAGGAAGAAGATACAACAGCTTCCACTGATACAGACAGTGAAGATGCTGATGCAGCAGACACAACCGCAGATGATTCTGAAACGGAAACCGCAGATAAATCTGAAGAAGCAGATGATACAAATGTAGCAGACGATAAAGCTGCAGAAACAGCAGATTCAACAACGGATGCAGACAGCGCAGATGCTAAATAGAAATTGAATCTCTGATGGATTCACAGAAGAAAAGCAATAAAAAATCCCCGGATAATCCGGGGATTTTTTTGAGGTTTAATCCGTATAGAAAAGTGCGGAATTCAATCCTCTCGCGTTAACAAAAATTATAAATTATAATTTTGTAACGTTTGCAGCCTGCATACCACGAGCACCTTCTGTTAAGTCGTATGTTACAGCCTGTCCTTCTTCAAGGGATTTGAATCCTTCACCATTGATAGCGGAGAAATGTACAAATACGTCTGCACCGTCTTCACCAGTGATAAATCCGTAACCTTTTTCTGCGTTGAACCATTTTACAGTTCCCTTGTTCATGTTGTTACCTCCATAAAAAATAAAAAAATTATATAGTTTCTGGCAAATAAAAAAATCACCAGATTTTACAGATTATATACTGTTATATAATCTCTAAAAACCAGTGACTATACATTAAATAATCCAGATATGAACTGATTATATCTCCCGCATTTTGAATTGTCAAGCAAAAAAGACTGCACATCAGTAAAAAAAGGCTTTATAAAAGAAGAAGTTTCGTGTATTATGTATATCAGAAAGTTATTGTCAAACGACAACGAAGGGAGAGAATTGCATGGGTATTCTGATTCAGGGAGGACGTATCGTAGATGCGGCTACTGACACTGATAAAAAAGGCGATATTTATCTGGAAGATGGCGTGATCACCGAGATCGGTGAGAAACTTAAAATAAAAGATAAAAGCGACAAAGTAATAGATGCGAAGGGATGTCTGGTAATGCCGGGACTGATCGATCTTCACGTTCATTTCAGAGATCCGGGACAGACACAGAAAGAGGATATAGAGACAGGTTCCCGGGCTGCTGCAAGAGGTGGTGTGACAACGGTTGTTGCAATGCCGAATACAACACCGGTAATTGACAGTCCGGATCGTGTAAATTATGTGCATAATAAGGCAAAACAGCTTGCCGGCATTCATGTGCTCCAGGCAGGTGCCATTACGCAGGGGGAGAAGGGACAGGAACTTTCTGATATCGAAGGAATGGTAAAAGCGGGAATCCCGGCATTATCTGAAGACGGCAAATCTGTTATGAATACCAGACTTTGCAAAGAAGCTATGGAAGTGGCAGAGAAATTCAATGTTCCGATTTTTGCTCACTGTGAGGATATTGATCTGCGCGGTGATGGATGTATGAATGAGGATGAGAATGCGCGGAGACTTGGTCTGCCAGGTATCTGCAATGCAGTTGAGGATGTGATCGCAGCGAGAGATATTCTTCTTGCCAGAGAGACAGGGGCAAGACTGCATCTGTGCCATTGTTCCACAGAAGGTGTTGCGAAGATGATGGAGATTGTGAAGGAAGAGGGATTGGACAATATCACAGCAGAGGTTTGCCCGCATCATTTTATCCTCACTTCCGATGATATTAAATGTGATGATCCAAACTATAAGATGAACCCTCCTCTTCGTACGAAGAAAGATGTAGATGCACTGATCCGAGGACTGAAGGATGGTTCCTTTAAAGTGATCAGTACAGATCATGCACCTCATGCAGTGCCGGAGAAGACAGGCTCTATCCGGAATGCGGCTTTTGGCATTGTGGGAATTGAGACAAGCTTTGCATTGTCTTATACTGCACTTGTAGAAACTGGAATTCTTACAATCTCACAGCTTATTGAGAAAATGAGCTGGAACCCGGCACAGATTCTGGGAAGTGACAGAGGTACACTTCAGAAGGGACATCCGGCAGACATTGTCATTGCAGACATTGATCACGAATATAAAATAGATAAAAATGAATTTGCTTCCAAAGGACGCAACACACCATTTGACGGATGGAAAGTAAAGGGAAAAATTCTCTATACAATCTGTGATGGAAAAGTTGTATACCAGAATGCATAAAAATACCATATCAATATTCAGGAGGAAAGACTCATGATCAACAAACTTATTGAAAACATTAAAAAAACAAACGCTCCTATCGTAGTAGGACTGGATCCGATGCTCAACTATATCCCGCAGCATATTCAGAAGAAAGCTTTTTCTGAACTGGGGGAAACATTAGAGGGAGCAGCAGAAGCTATCTGGCAGTATAATAAAGGAATCGTTGATGCGATCAGCGATCTGATCCCTGCAGTGAAACCACAGATCGCAATGTATGAGCAGTTTGGTATTCCGGGCTTAATGGCATATAAGAACACCATTGATTATTGCAAAGAAAAAGGTCTGGTAGTTATTGGAGATATCAAACGAGGTGACATTGGTTCCACATCTGCTGCATATGCAGTCGGACATCTGGGTAAAGTTCAGGTGGGAAGTAACAGAATCGCAGGTTTTGACGAAGATTTTGCGACAATCAATCCATATATGGGATCTGACAGTGTCAACCCGTTTATCGATGTATGTAAAGAAGAGAACAAAGGGCTTTTTGTACTCGTAAAAACATCCAATCCGTCCAGCGGAGAGTTTCAGGACAGAATCATTGACGGACGTCCGCTTTATGAGTGGGTTGGAGAGAAGGTTGCCCAGTGGGGAGAATCACATATGGGAAATGAATACAGCTATGTAGGTGCTGTAGTAGGTGCAACCTATCCGGAAATGGGAAAAACTCTCCGTAAGATCATGCCGAAAACCTTCATCCTGGTACCGGGATATGGTGCACAGGGCGGAAAAGGTGCCGATCTTGTTCATTTCTTTAATGAAGACGGACTTGGTGCGATCGTCAATTCCTCCAGAGGAATCATTGCAGCTTACAAACAGGAAAAATATGCTTCCTTTGGTGAATTAAATTATGCAGATGCATCCCGCCAGGCGGTAAAAGATATGATCGAAGACATCAGTACTGCTTTAAACAATCGCTAGGAGGCATGAAATGAGCGAAAAGACAAGAGAAATCTGCACTGTTGTAAGTCAGGAGAGCATTGGTGCAGGCATTTACAGTATGTGGATCCAGACTGACAGAATTGCAGCAGATGCGAAACCAGGACAGTTTGTATCTCTTTATACAAATGATAAATCCAAAATTCTTCCCAGACCGATCAGTCTTTGTGAGATTGACAAAGAAAATGGCCGTCTTCATCTGGTTTACAGAGTGACCGGACAGGGAACCGGAACCGATGAATTTTCACAGATGAAAGCCGGAGATACCATTCCGGTACTGGGACCTCTGGGAAATGGTTTTCCTGTAGAGAAGGCTGAGGGGAAAAAAGTTTTCCTTATGGGTGGTGGAATCGGTGTTCCTCCGATCCTGGAACTTGCAAAGCAGATGAAATGTGAGAAAAAACAGATCATTGCAGGATACAGGGACTGTCATACGTTCCTCAGAGAGGAATTTGAGGCGGCGGGAACACTTTATATTGCCACAGAGGATGGCAGTGTGGGAACAAAAGGCAATGTTATGGATGCTATCAGAGAGAATGCTCTGGAAGCGGACGTGATCTATGCCTGCGGACCAACTCCGATGCTTCGTGCAATCAAGAAATATGCCGAAGAAAATGGGATTGAATGTTATATTTCCCTGGAGGAACGTATGGCATGCGGAATCGGTGCCTGCCTTGCCTGTGTGTGCAAATCCAGAGAAAAAGATGCACATAGCAATGTGAATAATAAGAGAATCTGCAAGGATGGCCCGGTATTTCTTTCTACGGAGGTGGAAATCTGATGGATATGAGTGTAAATATTGCCGGCGTAGAGTGGAAAAATCCGGTAACAGTGGCATCCGGAACCTTTGGTTCAGGAGCAGAATTTGCTGATTATGTAGATATTAATAAGCTGGGAGCAGTGACAACCAAGGGCGTAGCCAATGTCCCGTGGGTCGGAAATCCGACTCCGCGTGTGGCTGAAGTTTACGGAGGCATGATGAATGCGATTGGTCTGCAGAATCCTGGTATCGATCTTTTCTGTGAGAGGGATATTCCTTTTTTGAAACAGTATGATACAAAGATCATTGTAAATGTATGCGGTCATGCGCCGGAAGAATATCTGGCAGTGGTGGAACGTTTGGCAGATCAGCCAATTGATATGATGGAGATTAATATTTCCTGCCCGAATGTAAACGCAGGATTCCTTGCATTTGGTCAGGATGCACATCATGTAGAGGAACTTACCGCTCAGATCAAAAAGATTGCAAAACAGCCTGTGATCATGAAGTTAACACCGAATGTCACAGATATCACAGAGATTGCAAAAGGTGCACAAGCAGGCGGTGCAGATGCGGTATCCCTGATCAATACACTGACAGGAATGAAGATTGATATCAACAGGAAGACTTTTGCGCTTGCAAATAAAACCGGTGGTGTTTCCGGACCGATCGTGAAACCGATTGCTGTCCGTATGGTTTATCAGGTTGCACAGGCAGTCAATATCCCGATCATCGGAATGGGCGGAATTTCCTGCGCAGAGGATGCAATTGAGTTTATTCTTGCAGGAGCCAGCGCAGTATCTGTGGGTACTGCAAATTTCCACAATCCGGCAGTGACACTGGATGTGATCGATGGAATTGAAGCGTACATGAAGAAGAATGGATTCAATTCCGTAAAAGAGATGGTTGGTATTGTAAAATAAAACAGATACAGGAGGCATAACATAAGATGGAACAGTATAAACAGGAATTTATTGAATTTATGGTAGACAGTGAAGTTCTGAAATTCGGAGAATTCACCCTTAAAAGCGGAAGAAAGTCCCCGTTTTTTATGAATGCAGGCGGATATGTGACAGGTTCTCAGTTAAAGAAACTGGGTGAGTACTACGCACATGCTATTCATGATAAATATGGCGATGATTTCGATGTGCTTTTCGGACCTGCATATAAGGGAATCCCGTTAAGTGTTGTAACTGCAATTGCATTCAGCGAATTATATGGAAAAGAAATCCGCTACTGTTCAGACCGTAAGGAAGAAAAAGACCATGGTGCAGATAAGGGAAGCTTCCTCGGAAGTAAATTAAAAGACGGCGATCGTGTAGTGATGATCGAAGATGTAACAACATCCGGTAAATCCATGGAAGAGACAGTACCGAAGGTAAAAGGTGCGGCTGATGTGGAAATCGTCGGTCTTATGGTTTCTCTGGACCGCATGGAAGTCGGAAAAGGCGGCGTGAAGTGTGCCCTTGACGAAGTCCATGACCTTTATGGGTTTGAAACAAATGCGATTGTTACAATGAAAGAGGTCATTGAACATCTTTATAATAAAGAATATAAAGGAAAAGTAATCATTGACGATACATTGAAAGCCGCAATCGACGCATATTATGAGCAGTACGGTGCAAAATAAGCAAATACAGGTAACAGCGATTTATAAATAAGATATCATGATCTGCGAAAGCAGATCATGATACTGATGAGGACGATTATGAACGAAAAAATTTATAAAACCATGTCTTCCACAGGAGCCTGCAGTCTGACAGTCGGGATCATTGTACTGGCAACGGGAATCGTAACAGGGATCATGATGATCGTAAACGGTGCAAGACTGCTGAAAAAGAAATCAGAGATATTGATATAAAAGGCTTCAGAAACAGGAGAAAACATTGAAAAAAGAAACGAAGCATATCATACGGACACTGGGAACCATTTTGTTTATCCTGTATGTTCTGGCACTGATTTATTTTCTGTTCTTTTCAGAAGAATACGGAAGAGCAGCAATGGAAGAAAGACAGTACAGATATAATCTGATACCGTTTGTTGAGATAAGGCGTTTCTGGGTATACAGAAAACAGCTTGGACTTATGGCAGTAGTTACAAATCTTTTTGGAAATGTAATTGGTTTTCTTCCATTTGGATTTATACTGCCGGTTATTCTGGACAAAATGAGAAGCGGATGGCTGATCGTACTGGCAGGATTTGGGCTTAGTGTTACGGTAGAGGTCATCCAGCTTATTACAAAGGTTGGGTGCTTTGACGTAGATGATATGATATTGAATACAGCAGGGGCGGCTCTTGGATATCTGCTTTTTTTTATCTGCGATCACCTGAGGAGAAAAATTTATGGCAAAAAGATATAGATATGCGTTTGCAAAGAAAAGAGAGGCACAGCAGGGAAAACTGTCAGCAGTGCTGGCGGCTGTTTCACTGGTTTTATTTGTGACTGCAGTTTTGCTGGCATTTTTTTTGCAGGGACAATACGGATATATTGTAGGTGGGATCAGTCTTTGCGCAATGCTTCTGTCTGTATATGGATTTGCGATGGGACTGAAAAGCTTTTCAGAAGAAAACCGGACACACAAAGCAGGTATGATCGGCTCTATTGCAAACGGAATCATAATGATCGGATGGCTGGGAATCTTTCTGATGGGAATTTCCGGCTGATTAACAGGGAAGTCTGATAGAAAAAGGAGAAATATAGTTTGGACGAATGGGTTATGGAACGGTATGAATTGGCGAAAGAAAGAATCGCTCAGATACCGGACGAGAAAATGGCAGAAGAACCGTACTGCGATTTTTTTACAAAAGAAGCAATGTTTTTACAGCAGGTGATTCATGTGATGGACCATGGAATTGCGGGGAAAAATCTTGAAGAACTTCAGGAACAGAATCATGAATTATATCAGGATATTCTGCCCGAAAATTATGAAAATTCTTATGGAAATCCTGCATATGCACAGAAAATGCTGGGAGAATACGGAAAAGTATTTACCTTTCTTTATACAGAACTTCATGGCACGATTGCTTATGCGTTTGAAAAAAAAGCATGGGATCTTACGGTTGTACTTGAATTGTTTCTGGAAATCTATTCTGCATTTACGCAGGAAGAAATTCCTGCTGAGAAACAGGTGAAAGAAATTCTCGTTTCCTATGTGAATGACTACTGCCAGGATATGGTGGAAAATCGGATCAGAGAGGCGATTGATCCTGAGAATAATTTTGTGGTTGAAATGATCATGGATTCTGATCTGAGCGATCTGAGTTATCTGTATCAGTCCGGCGAATATGTATCGGAAAATGAACTGAAAACAGCAGAATTTATGAATTCACTTTCCCAGAGGGAAATTGATGAGATGGCACGTACTTATACAGAAGGCTATCGGATGGGATTCATCACAGGAAGAAAAGATATTACAAAGAAGAAAACGGTTAATATACGTTATCATCTTGGCTTTGAGCGTATGGTAAAAGCGGCTGTTCTTCAGTTCCGGGAGATGGGGCTGCAGACGGTTATTTACCGCCATGCACTTCATGCGGTGAACAGACGGAATCAGTTCAGAAATGGATTTACAGGAGGAATTGCAAATCCGCAGTTTGATTATGATCACAGACAGGACAGTGCGCTGTTTCTGGATCCGGATTTTGTAAAGCGTAAACTTCGTGCCATGCAGACTTCTTATGATGAATATGCAGATCTGGCAGATGTACATGGCGGACCGGCTGTGATCGAGACATTTGGAGAGAAGCCGTTTTCACCGGTAAGTAAACCGGAAAGCTGGGCGTTTACAGAAGCACAGCAGAAGCTTCAGCTGGAACTGGACAATGAATCCGATCAAATCACAAATCGTTATATCAAAGGTGAGGAAAGAAGTTTTACGATCATTGCTTATCCGATACCTGAGATCGGAGAGGATTTTCCGGAAATTTTCCGCGAGATCGTAAAGATCAATACATTGGATTATAAGAAATATCAGAAGATCCAGCAGACGATCATAGATACTCTTGATACCTGTGAATGGGTGGAAATCAAGGGAAAGGGAGAGAATGAGACAGATCTGCTCATTCATCTTCATACATTAACAGATGCGAAAACACAGACAAATTTTGAGAACTGTGTGGCAGATGTAAATATTCCTCTGGGTGAAGTATTTACTTCACCGGTGCTTGCAGGAACAGGCGGAATGCTTCATGTTTCAAAAGTATATCTTAACGGACTGCAGTTTTGTGACCTGAAGCTTGTGTTTGACTGCGGACAGGTGATCGATTACAGCTGTTCTAATTTTGAGACAGAGGAAGAGAACCGTAAATATATTGAAGATAATATTCTGTTCCATCATCCGAAACTTGCAATGGGAGAATTTGCGATCGGAACTAATACAACAGCTTATGTGGCAGCGCAGAAATATAATATCGCAGACAAACTTCCGATTCTGATTGCGGAGAAAATGGGACCGCATTTTGCAGTTGGTGATACCTGTTACAGCTGGTCAGAAGATACTCCGGTCTATAATCCGGATGGTAAAGAGATTATCGCAAGGGACAATGAGATTTCCGAGATGCGAAAAGAAGACGTCAGCCTTGCTTATTATGGATGTCACACAGATATTACGATTCCATATGACGAACTGGGAAGCATCCGTACGATTGATGATGAGGGGGATATGATCTCTATTATTGAAGATGGAAGATTTGTCCTTCCGGGTACGGAAGCTCTGAACGAGCCGTTTGGGGAATAAAGGCATTTTCCTGTTAAGTTCGGAATACAAAAAAATTTATTAGTTCGTTAAAATATTTCTTTGCATTAATTTTATTGACAGAAAAAGGGAATCTTAGTAGAATCTACGGTTAGAGAGGGTTTTGATAAAATCTTTTCTGACCGTACTTTTTTTATCAATAAAATAAAAACAAAGTCCCGGACAGATAAAATCTGGTCTGTCTGAGAATACTTGAGAAGAAAAGGAGAATAATCATGGCAAAAGTAGGAATTGTGATGGGCAGCGACTCAGATATGCCGATCATGAGCAAAGCAGCAGACATTCTGGAGAAACTGGGAATTGATTACGAGATAAAGATCATTTCCGCACACAGGGAACCGGATGTCTTTTTTGAATATGCAAAAACAGCAGAGGAAAAAGGCTTTAAAGTAATCATTGCAGGTGCAGGAATGGCAGCTCATCTGCCGGGAATGTGCGCAGCAATCTTCCCGATGCCGGTTATCGGAATTCCTATGCACACCACTTCTCTGGGAGGAAGAGATTCCCTTTATTCTATCGTACAGATGCCGTCAGGAATCCCGGTTGCAACAGTCGCTATCAACGGAGGCGCAAACGCAGGACTTCTGGCAGCTAAGATACTTGCAACATCAGATGAGGAACTTCTTGCAAAATTAAAGGCTTACAGCCAGGAATTAAAAGAACAGGTGGAAGCAAAAGACGCAAGATTACAGGAAGTCGGATATAAAAATTACTAAGATAACTCAGGTCCATAAACAGGATCAGGGGTAAAAACGGAGGATTATCATGGATTACAAGACCGCTGGAGTAGATATTGAAGCAGGATATAAATCAGTAGAGCTGATGAAAGAGCATGTAAAGAGAACCATGCGTGAAGAAGTGCTGGGAGGACTGGGAGGATTTTCCGGTGCCTTTTCTCTTGCTAAGATCAAAGAAATGGAAGAACCGGTATTATTATCAGGTACAGACGGATGTGGAACTAAAGTAAAACTTGCTATGGTCATGGACAAGCATGACACCATTGGCATTGATGCAGTTGCCATGTGTGTCAATGATATTGCATGTGCAGGCGGAGAACCATTATTCTTCCTTGATTATATTGCATGTGGTAAGAATTATCCGGAAAAGATCGCAGCTATCGTAGGCGGCGTTGCAGAAGGCTGTGTGCAGTCAGATGCAGCTCTGATCGGCGGTGAGACAGCAGAGCATCCGGGACTGATGCCGGAAGACGAATATGACCTGGCTGGTTTCGCAGTAGGTGTCTGCGATAAAAAAGAGATGATCACAGGTGAAGAACTGAAAGCAGGAGATGTTTTGATCGGTATGGCATCCACAGGTGTTCACAGTAACGGATTTTCTCTTGTCCGTAAAGTTTTTGATATGACAAAGGAATCTCTTGATACTTATTATGAAGAACTTGGAACAACACTTGGTGAAGCACTTCTGGCACCAACCAGAATCTATGTAAAAGCATTAAAGAGCATTAAAAATGCCGGAGTTCGTGTGCACGCATGCAGTCATATCACAGGCGGCGGTTTTTATGAAAATATTCCGCGTATGCTTAAAGAGGGAACACGTGCAGTTGTGGAAAAGAACAGCTATCCGGTACTTCCAATCTTCAAACTTCTTGCTGAAAAAGGCAATATTGATGAACAGATGATGTACAATACTTATAACATGGGACTTGGAATGATCCTTGCTGTAGATGCAGCAGATGTGGACAAAACAATGGAAGCGATCAAAGCAGCAGGTGACACTCCGTACGTAGTAGGACGTATCGAAGATGGTGAAAAGGGAGTGACTTTATGTTAAAAGTCGGTGTACTGGTTTCAGGAGGCGGCACGAATCTGCAGGCTATCCTGGATGCCATTGACTGTGGAAAGATTACAAATGCAGAAGTTTCTCTGGTTATCAGCAATAATCCGAAGGCTTATGCGCTGGAGAGAGCAAAGAATCACAACATAGAAGCTGTATGTATTTCCCCAAAACAGTTTGAGAACAGAGAAGAATTTCACAGGGCACTTCTTGCGAAGCTGAAAGAAAGTGGCGTAGAGCTTATCGTTCTGGCGGGATTTCTTGTGGCTATTCCTCCAATGATCGTGGAAGCGTATCCAAATAAGATCATCAATATCCACCCGTCACTGATTCCGTCTTTCTGTGGAGTGGGCTATTATGGATTGCATGTACATGAGAAAGCTCTGGAAAGAGGCGTACGTGTGACAGGTGCGACCGTACATTTTGTTGACACAGGTACAGATACAGGTCCGATCATTCTTCAGAAGGCCGTAAAGATTAAATCTGATGATACCCCGGAAGTTCTTCAGAGACGTGTTATGGAGAAAGCGGAGTGGAAGATTCTTCCGAAAGCTATCAATCTTATTGCCAATGACAAAGTGAAAGTGGTGGATGGAAGAGTAGAAACAGAGGAATTTGATACAGAAGAGTAGATAAAGGAGCAAAAATAAAATGAAAGTCTTGATCGTAGGCAGCGGTGGAAGAGAACATGCCATTGCATGGAGTGTTTCAAAGAGTCCGAAAGTGGATAAAATTTATTGTGCACCTGGAAATGCAGGGATTGCAGAACTTGCAGAATGTGTAGATATCGGTGCTATGGAGTTTGAGAAACTTGCTGATTTTGCTCAGGAGAAAGCAATCGATCTTACCATTATCGGTATGGATGATCCTCTGGTTGGCGGTGTGGTAGATGTATTTGAAGCACGTGGTCTGAAAGTCTTTGGCCCGAGAAAGAATGCAGCTATCCTTGAAGGCTCCAAAGCGTTCTCAAAAGATCTGATGAAAAAATACAATATTCCCACAGCGGCATATGAGAATTTTGATGATCCTG
>OGXS01000855.1_pt1 | contig 24191 bp, 19 predicted proteins | sample 1576371 | NCBI WGS metagenome assembly OGXS01 (sample SAMEA3541475, study PRJEB24748) | human gut metagenome | biome: human gut; feature: human-associated habitat; material: faeces | place: China | collected 2012
AGGAATTGAAGTTAAATTAGATGCTAAAAATTTGTAATTAAGAAGGAGTGATTACCACCGCATTTGCCAGAATCAAATGAGCAAAATTTGATTGTCATTGAAGCGTTTTTAGAAGCTGCGAAGCGATATGCTCGTGGTGGATATGATGTAATTGTAGATGGCATTGTAGGACCGTGGTTTTTAGAGCCGTGGCTCAACATTGTTCAAGAGCATTATGAAGTACACTAAGGGCAAGTAAAGAAGAAACTATGAAGCGAGCTATCGAACGCTCAAAGTTAGACAGAGAAACAAATATTGAATTAGTTGAAACAATGTGGAATCAATTTTCCAATTTAGGAATCTATGAATTAAATGTTATAGATACAACTACGCATTCAATCAAAGATACTGTTTCAGCAGTAAAAGAAAAAATAGTAAGCGGTACGGCCTTACTATTTTAGACAATTCCAGTTTATCGGTGGGATGAAGGTCGGGGAGCCGTCCGCAGACGGCAGGGGCAGCGCCCCTCCGGAGCTGGCAGAGCAGCAGGCACGAGCCGGCAGTGAAGCAGCTCCGGCAACCCCTCCCCTTTAGGGGCGCAAAGCACTTTCACACCGCTGCACCGATGGGGTGGCGGTGTGAAAGTGCTTTTGCGTTACTTTCTCACCAGAAAGTAACAAAGAGGTTGTTTTTAGCGGAAATTTATGATAAAATAGAGGACGGAAGAATAAGCGGAAAGGGGGCGATTTTATGGGAGTTACGATTTCGGGTATGACAGGTGCAGGGAGCATCCGGCACAACAACCGCAGCTTCTCAGCGGCGAATGTAGACCGGAGCCGGACGGAGCAGAACATTGTTTTCTGCAACGAGGATCTGAAGCAGGTCTATCATATGGTCTTTGATGAAGCTCTCGCAGCCTACAACGCAAAGAAAACCAAAACGAGAGATAAGATACCGGACTACTATGAGCATATCCGGCAGAGTAAACAGGAAAAGCTGTTCCATGAAGCGATCTTCCAGATCGGCAACATGAGCGACTGTGGGTGCGGTACGCCGGACGGAGAACGGGCGGCGGCAGCTCTGAAAGATTTTGCGGAGTCTTTTGCAGAACGCAACCCCCATCTGCGGGTGTTCAATATGGTGCTGCACATGGACGAGGCAACGCCCCATCTCCATGTCGATTTTATCCCTGTGGCAACGGAGCAGTCAAGAGGACTTTCTACAAGGGTATCTATGAAACAGGCATTGAAGCAGCAGGGGTTTGTCGGTGTCGGCAGAAAGCAGACCGAATGGGCGGCGTGGATGGAACGGGAGAAAGAAGCTCTGACGGAGATCGCCCAGCGGCACGATTTTGAAATTATCTCTCTCGGCACGAACAGACCGCACATGGACTTGCCGCAGTTCAAGGAAGCGGCTGCGAGGCTGGAAGCGGTGCAGCAGCAGACAGCGGCAGTAGAGCGGGAGGTTGCTGAGCTGGAACGGCAGCGGGACGCTCTGAAAGGCACTGTGCGGCTCTTAAAGGAGGCTGACAGGGTAAATGCACCCCTGCATGATATTCAGCCGGAAAAGACGCTCACAGGGGCAGTAAAGGGCGTGACGGTGGATCAGGTCGAGCAGCTAAAGAAAATGGCACTGCGCAGCGTGACGGATCGGCACAAGGTACAGGAGCTGACGGAGGAAAACACCCGTCTGCGGTCACAGGTGCCGTCCATGAAGAAGCGGCTGGAAGAAGCGCAGCGGCAGCAGAGGCTTGAACAGGAAAACCGGAGGCTGCGCGATGAAAACTATTATCTGCAATCCGAGCTGCAGGAGGAACGCAGCTTCACCGAGCGTCTGACGGACGGCATCGGTCGGATGCTGGACTTCTTGGAAGAACACTTGCCGGAGCGTCTGCGTCCTCTGCTTGAAAAGGCGAGGGAGCTGCTGCCCGATCCGGAGATTGGACAGCAGCAGGAGCAACAGCAGCACCAGCGAGGAATGGGCGGCATGGAGCTGTAAAAGAAGCCTGTCCGGAGGGCTTGAAAATCTCTTTCGGACAGGCTATAATAACAACTGAAAATAGGGAATTGCTGTATTGATAATCTAAGCCCCCTGTAAGGGTACTCCCAACCTATATTTTTTCTCTCTGAAAGGGAGAAAGTCGGAGGGGAAAAGGGGGGTGAGCGGAGGGGTGTTGGAAGTGTGGTAAACCTCGTTAGAGGTTTTCCAAGCCACTGTGGTAAACCCATCGGGTTTTCCATAGTGGCGGCACTTTCAATGCCCCGCAGCGAGGGGGAAAAGGGGGAGGTGACTTTCTCTTTAAGGCGGCGTAGCCGCCGCTCTTTTGCTCCCCCTTTTCCCCCTTCCCGCCCGCAGGCGATCCCCGCCGCAGCGGATTTTCTTTTTGGTACTTTTTCTTTTGTGAGGTGGTAATATGACCGAGAATTATCGAGGCTGCTACGAGTATTTGAGCGCACAATATCCGGAGGTCGGAGGCTATGAGTTTTATAAAGAGCTGTTTCCGGACAATGAGAACTCCGGAGAACGGCACACGGATTTTTCCCATCCGAACGCTGTGTATCTGTATCGGGACGAACAGAGCGAGGATAAGAAGCTCCGGCGCAGGAAGATGTATAACGACACATGGGAACAGGATTACATGGAGTTTGTCGAGGGGAACAGCCTTACTTTGTGCAGCGGTCTTGCATATCGCAGAAAGGAGAACAGGCTGGAGAACGCCCAGCGGATGTATGCTCTGATCTTCGATCTGGATGGCGTAGGTCTTGCCGAGCTGCGCAACCTCTTTCTGCGCTTTGGCGGCGATCCGGAGCGAGTGCGCCGGTTGCCGATGCCGACTTTCCTTGTTCTGTCGGGGACAGGGCTGCATATCTACTATGTTTTCCAGCAGCCGATTGACCTATACCCGAATATAAAAATTCAGCTTAAAAGTCTGAAATATGACCTCACTTTCCGGCTATGGGAGTATGGCAGCACTTCGCAGGTCAAGGCGATCCAGTATCAATCCATCAATCAGAGCTTCCGCATGGTGGGCAGCATCAATGACAAGCATGGGACGGAGCTGGTCGCTTTCCGTACCGGAGAACGGGTAACGCTGGATTATCTGAACGCCTACGCAAAGCCAGAAAACAGGGTGGATGTCAATAAGCCTTTCAGCCCATCCAAAATGACACGAGCTGAGGCGAGGGAGGCATATCCGGAGTGGTATGAGCGTGTTGTTGTGAGAGGCGAGAAAGGACGCAAGAAGTGGGATATTGCCGGAAAGGTGCATGGTGATGATCCGTATGCGCTCTACCATTGGTGGCTGCGGCAGATCGGAGAGATAAAGGGCGGGCATCGGTATTTCTTTTTGATGTGCCTTGCTATCTATGCTTACAAATGCGGTGTGTCGAAGCAGCAGCTCCGGCAGGATATGAAAGAGGCTTTTGATGATCTGCAGATGGTGAAGCATGAGAACGCATTGACCGAGGAAGATATACGGAGTGCGCTGGAAGCCTACGACAAGGAGTATTACAATTTCACGATTTCCGATATTGAAGCTCTGACCGATGTTCGCATCGAGCGCAACAAGAGGAATGGTAGATCACAGAAAGAGCATTTGAAAAGAGCAAGGGCGGTGCAGGAAGTGGATTATCCTGGCGGCACATGGAGAAGAAAAGGGGCAGAAGAAAAGAAAGCGCAAGTCTATGCGTGGCGGCAGGAGCATCCAGAGGGACGCAAGGCCGATTGTCATAGGGACACCGGACTTGATCCGAAAACGATCCGCAAATGGTGGGACACCGTACCGGAGGGGCATATAACGGTCAAAATACGCCCATCACAGGCTTTGAGCGATCTGTTGGTGGAGGAATTTAAGAAAGGGCTGTAAACGCCCCAGAAACGCCCTACAAGGCGTTTTCGGGGCGGGTAAGGGTTTTTATATTACCCCACCGAAAACGAGGCTTGAAAACCGCGCGAAATAAGGCTTTTTCACCCCCTAAATGTACACGCTGCGGTGTTAGCATATAGAAAGCACTGTTCATAGAAAAGTTGCAAAAAAACATTTGCAATGCACTTGCAAATGTCACGAATATTGAATATAATATTAGTGCAAGCTAAAAATGACGAGGAAAGGAGTGCTATTATGGCTAAAGGAAATATGACGATAAGAATGGAGCCGGAGCTGAAAGCACAGGCGGCAGCTCTCTTTAAGTCCCTCGGAATGGATTTGAGTACGGCAACGGGTATTTTTTATCGACAGGCACTTAGGTGTCATGGACTTCCCTTTGAAGTCAAGGTTGACGAGCCGAATGCTGTTACCTATGCGGCGATGGAGGCGGCAGAAAAGGGAGAGGATATGTATGGTCCGTTTGATAGCGTTGCAGATCTGATGGAGGCGCTGAATGCTTAAGCCGGAGTTTTCGGGGCAGTTCAAACGAGATTACAAGCTTGCGATCAAGAGAGGCTGCGATCCGAAGAAGTTGGAGGAAGTGATCACGCTGTTGTGTAACGAGCAGCCGTTGCCGGAGGCGTATCGAGATCATGCTCTCACTAATTCCAGAAATTATAAGGACATGAGAGAATGTCACATCGAGCCGGACTGGCTGTTGGTCTATAAAGTTGTTCGGCAGACTTTGATTTTGAAATTGATAAGGACGGGATCTCATAGCGATTTGTTTTGAGATTAACTCCGGATGAAAGAGTGGTGATGATATTTGGCGGGTGTAATAACGGAAATTGCAATAGAATGTGGCGTGTCGGAACAGGCAGTTCGTGCATGGTGTAGGCGAAACCATGTTGCGAAAGATGCGAAAGGAAGTTTCGCAATCAGCGAAAGTCAAAAAACCGCCATATATCAGCATTATTTAGGTGTTGAACGAAAGCAAGTTTCGCAACAGGCGAAAGCAAGTTGCGAAACTTGCGAAACCACTTTGATCGCTATGCTGCAGGGAGAATTAGACCGGAAAAGCGAGCAACTTGCTGTAAAGGACAAGCAGATCGAGGAACTGAACGCAAGGTTGGCGGAGGTCAGCTCGGCGTTGGTGACGGCACAGCAGACTGCGGCAGCGGCCCAGGCTCTCCATGCTGGGACAATGCATCAGCAGCTTCTTTCCGGCAAGTCCGGAGCCGATCAGCCGGAGCGTGAGACAGAACCGGTTCAAAAGCGTAGCTGGTTTAGTAGGTTCTTTGGGGACTAAACAGAACGACAAATCGGAATTTTAAAAAGGAGTGTGATGACCATGATTTTTGATTTTGAGCCTTGGCAATTAGATATTGATATTGACTTAACTAAACAATTATATAGAAGTTGTAAAGGAGACTTTGTATGGGTAGAAAAGAAATAACAACAAAAGAAGATTTAATGAAAGTAATAGAATTATTCGAAAATACTGGAATTACATACTGGTTGGATGGCGGATGGGGTGTAGATATTTTAGCTGGTAAACAAACAAGAATTCATAGAGATATAGATATAAATTTTGATGCTCAACATACGGAAAAATTGTTAAATGTGCTTTTGAATCTGGGCTATAAAATTGATACAGACTGGAAACCGGTTAGAATAGAGTTATATAGTGATGAACTTGGTTACTTAGACATTCACCCGTTCGTTTTAAATGAGGACGGAACTTCAAAACAAGCTGATTTAGAGGGTGGATGGTATGAGTTTGAAAAAGATTACTTTGGTAGTGTTTTTTTTGAAGGCAAAACAATTCCTTGTATATCTTTAAAAGGCCAAAAAGTTTTCCATTCAGGTTATGAATTAAGAGATAAAGATAAGCATGATATTTCAATTCTTGAAAGTTTATCAAAATAACATTGCTGTAATTTCTAAGATAAATTCCAGTTTATCGGTGGGATGAAGGTCGGGGAGCCGTCCGCAGACGGCAGGGGCAGCGCCCCTCCGGAGCTGGCAGAGCAGCAGGCACGAGCCGGCAGTGAAGCAGCTCCGGCAACCCCTCCCCTTTAGGGGCGCAAAGCACTTTCACACCGCTGCACCGATGGGGTGGCGGTGTGAAAGTGCTTTTGCGTTACTTTCTCACCAGAAAGTAACAAAGAGGTTGTTTTTAGCGGAAATTTATGATAAAATAGAGGACGGAAGAATAAGCGGAAAGGGGGCGATTTTATGGGAGTTACGATTTCGGGTATGACAGGTGCAGGGAGCATCCGGCACAACAACCGCAGCTTCTCAGCGGCGAATGTAGACCGGAGCCGGACGGAGCAGAACATTGTTTTCTGCAACGAGGATCTGAAGCAGGTCTATCATATGGTCTTTGATGAAGCTCTCGCAGCCTACAACGCAAAGAAAACCAAAACGAGAGATAAGATACCGGACTACTATGAGCATATCCGGCAGAGTAAACAGGAAAAGCTGTTCCATGAAGCGATCTTCCAGATCGGCAACATGAGCGACTGTGGGTGCGGTACGCCGGACGGAGAACGGGCGGCGGCAGCTCTGAAAGATTTTGCGGAGTCTTTTGCAGAACGCAACCCCCATCTGCGGGTGTTCAATATGGTGCTGCACATGGACGAGGCAACGCCCCATCTCCATGTCGATTTTATCCCTGTGGCAACGGAGCAGTCAAGAGGACTTTCTACAAGGGTATCTATGAAACAGGCATTGAAGCAGCAGGGGTTTGTCGGTGTCGGCAGAAAGCAGACCGAATGGGCGGCGTGGATGGAACGGGAGAAAGAAGCTCTGACGGAGATCGCCCAGCGGCACGATTTTGAAATTATCTCTCTCGGCACGAACAGACCGCACATGGACTTGCCGCAGTTCAAGGAAGCGGCTGCGAGGCTGGAAGCGGTGCAGCAGCAGACAGCGGCAGTAGAGCGGGAGGTTGCTGAGCTGGAACGGCAGCGGGACGCTCTGAAAGGCACTGTGCGGCTCTTAAAGGAGGCTGACAGGGTAAATGCACCCCTGCATGATATTCAGCCGGAAAAGACGCTCACAGGGGCAGTAAAGGGCGTGACGGTGGATCAGGTCGAGCAGCTAAAGAAAATGGCACTGCGCAGCGTGACGGATCGGCACAAGGTACAGGAGCTGACGGAGGAAAACACCCGTCTGCGGTCACAGGTGCCGTCCATGAAGAAGCGGCTGGAAGAAGCGCAGCGGCAGCAGAGGCTTGAACAGGAAAACCGGAGGCTGCGCGATGAAAACTATTATCTGCAATCCGAGCTGCAGGAGGAACGCAGCTTCACCGAGCGTCTGACGGACGGCATCGGTCGGATGCTGGACTTCTTGGAAGAACACTTGCCGGAGCGTCTGCGTCCTCTGCTTGAAAAGGCGAGGGAGCTGCTGCCCGATCCGGAGATTGGACAGCAGCAGGAGCAACAGCAGCACCAGCGAGGAATGGGCGGCATGGAGCTGTAAAAGAAGCCTGTCCGGAGGGCTTGAAAATCTCTTTCGGACAGGCTATAATAACAACTGAAAATAGGGAATTGCTGTATTGATAATCTAAGCCCCCTGTAAGGGTACTCCCAACCTATATTTTTTCTCTCTGAAAGGGAGAAAGTCGGAGGGGAAAAGGGGGGTGAGCGGAGGGGTGTTGGAAGTGTGGTAAACCTCGTTAGAGGTTTTCCAAGCCACTGTGGTAAACCCATCGGGTTTTCCATAGTGGCGGCACTTTCAATGCCCCGCAGCGAGGGGGAAAAGGGGGAGGTGACTTTCTCTTTAAGGCGGCGTAGCCGCCGCTCTTTTGCTCCCCCTTTTCCCCCTTCCCGCCCGCAGGCGATCCCCGCCGCAGCGGATTTTCTTTTTGGTACTTTTTCTTTTGTGAGGTGGTAATATGACCGAGAATTATCGAGGCTGCTACGAGTATTTGAGCGCACAATATCCGGAGGTCGGAGGCTATGAGTTTTATAAAGAGCTGTTTCCGGACAATGAGAACTCCGGAGAACGGCACACGGATTTTTCCCATCCGAACGCTGTGTATCTGTATCGGGACGAACAGAGCGAGGATAAGAAGCTCCGGCGCAGGAAGATGTATAACGACACATGGGAACAGGATTACATGGAGTTTGTCGAGGGGAACAGCCTTACTTTGTGCAGCGGTCTTGCATATCGCAGAAAGGAGAACAGGCTGGAGAACGCCCAGCGGATGTATGCTCTGATCTTCGATCTGGATGGCGTAGGTCTTGCCGAGCTGCGCAACCTCTTTCTGCGCTTTGGCGGCGATCCGGAGCGAGTGCGCCGGTTGCCGATGCCGACTTTCCTTGTTCTGTCGGGGACAGGGCTGCATATCTACTATGTTTTCCAGCAGCCGATTGACCTATACCCGAATATAAAAATTCAGCTTAAAAGTCTGAAATATGACCTCACTTTCCGGCTATGGGAGTATGGCAGCACTTCGCAGGTCAAGGCGATCCAGTATCAATCCATCAATCAGAGCTTCCGCATGGTGGGCAGCATCAATGACAAGCATGGGACGGAGCTGGTCGCTTTCCGTACCGGAGAACGGGTAACGCTGGATTATCTGAACGCCTACGCAAAGCCAGAAAACAGGGTGGATGTCAATAAGCCTTTCAGCCCATCCAAAATGACACGAGCTGAGGCGAGGGAGGCATATCCGGAGTGGTATGAGCGTGTTGTTGTGAGAGGCGAGAAAGGACGCAAGAAGTGGGATATTGCCGGAAAGGTGCATGGTGATGATCCGTATGCGCTCTACCATTGGTGGCTGCGGCAGATCGGAGAGATAAAGGGCGGGCATCGGTATTTCTTTTTGATGTGCCTTGCTATCTATGCTTACAAATGCGGTGTGTCGAAGCAGCAGCTCCGGCAGGATATGAAAGAGGCTTTTGATGATCTGCAGATGGTGAAGCATGAGAACGCATTGACCGAGGAAGATATACGGAGTGCGCTGGAAGCCTACGACAAGGAGTATTACAATTTCACGATTTCCGATATTGAAGCTCTGACCGATGTTCGCATCGAGCGCAACAAGAGGAATGGTAGATCACAGAAAGAGCATTTGAAAAGAGCAAGGGCGGTGCAGGAAGTGGATTATCCTGGCGGCACATGGAGAAGAAAAGGGGCAGAAGAAAAGAAAGCGCAAGTCTATGCGTGGCGGCAGGAGCATCCAGAGGGACGCAAGGCCGATTGTCATAGGGACACCGGACTTGATCCGAAAACGATCCGCAAATGGTGGGACACCGTACCGGAGGGGCATATAACGGTCAAAATACGCCCATCACAGGCTTTGAGCGATCTGTTGGTGGAGGAATTTAAGAAAGGGCTGTAAACGCCCCAGAAACGCCCTACAAGGCGTTTTCGGGGCGGGTAAGGGTTTTTATATTACCCCACCGAAAACGAGGCTTGAAAACCGCGCGAAATAAGGCTTTTTCACCCCCTAAATGTACACGCTGCGGTGTTAGCATATAGAAAGCACTGTTCATAGAAAAGTTGCAAAAAAACATTTGCAATGCACTTGCAAATGTCACGAATATTGAATATAATATTAGTGCAAGCTAAAAATGACGAGGAAAGGAGTGCTATTATGGCTAAAGGAAATATGACGATAAGAATGGAGCCGGAGCTGAAAGCACAGGCGGCAGCTCTCTTTAAGTCCCTCGGAATGGATTTGAGTACGGCAACGGGTATTTTTTATCGACAGGCACTTAGGTGTCATGGACTTCCCTTTGAAGTCAAGGTTGACGAGCCGAATGCTGTTACCTATGCGGCGATGGAGGCGGCAGAAAAGGGAGAGGATATGTATGGTCCGTTTGATAGCGTTGCAGATCTGATGGAGGCGCTGAATGCTTAAGCCGGAGTTTTCGGGGCAGTTCAAACGAGATTACAAGCTTGCGATCAAGAGAGGCTGCGATCCGAAGAAGTTGGAGGAAGTGATCACGCTGTTGTGTAACGAGCAGCCGTTGCCGGAGGCGTATCGAGATCATGCTCTCACTAATTCCAGAAATTATAAGGACATGAGAGAATGTCACATCGAGCCGGACTGGCTGTTGGTCTATAAAGTTGTTCGGCAGACTTTGATTTTGAAATTGATAAGGACGGGATCTCATAGCGATTTGTTTTGAGATTAACTCCGGATGAAAGAGTGGTGATGATATTTGGCGGGTGTAATAACGGAAATTGCAATAGAATGTGGCGTGTCGGAACAGGCAGTTCGTGCATGGTGTAGGCGAAACCATGTTGCGAAAGATGCGAAAGGAAGTTTCGCAATCAGCGAAAGTCAAAAAACCGCCATATATCAGCATTATTTAGGTGTTGAACGAAAGCAAGTTTCGCAACAGGCGAAAGCAAGTTGCGAAACTTGCGAAACCACTTTGATCGCTATGCTGCAGGGAGAATTAGACCGGAAAAGCGAGCAACTTGCTGTAAAGGACAAGCAGATCGAGGAACTGAACGCAAGGTTGGCGGAGGTCAGCTCGGCGTTGGTGACGGCACAGCAGACTGCGGCAGCGGCCCAGGCTCTCCATGCTGGGACAATGCATCAGCAGCTTCTTTCCGGCAAGTCCGGAGCCGATCAGCCGGAGCGTGAGACAGAACCGGTTCAAAAGCGTAGCTGGTTTAGTAGGTTCTTTGGGGACTAAACAGAACGACAAATCGGGAATTATGTGAAGTAGAGACTATTTATATTTTGGGGGTGGGAAAGTTGATATATGGAATTAGTCATATTACTTTTATTGTCAAAGACCTAGATAAAGCCACAAAATTTTTTAAAGAAATTTTTGAAGCCAAAGAAATTTATTCAAGCGAAGACAAAAAGTTTTCTATATCCAAAGAAAAATTTTTCTTGATAAACGACCTTTGGATTGCAGTTATGGAAGGAGAGGAAATGGAAAAAAGCTATAATCATATAGCATTTAAAATAGATGAATCGGATTATGAAATGTACCTTAAGAGAATAGAAAACCTTGGTTTAGAGATAAAAGCTGGGAGAAAAAGGGTTATAGGAGAGGGGAATTCAATATATTTTTATGACTATGATAATCATCTTTTCGAACTCCACACTGGAACATTGGAAACAAGACTTCTTCGCTACCAAAAAGAACCAACAGATTAAATTTAATAGTAACTAATCAGAAGTATTGTTAATTATAATTAGGGTACATTCTTTATAAAATGCGTCGCTAAGTTATTTGTAAATTAGAAAGCTTGAGTTTGTCAAAATGCTAATTGAGTAAAACTGAATAATATGGTTCTGTTGCAAAGTTTTAAATAAAGAATAAAATCCCTTACGGTATCTATGATTTAAGCTGGGATTCCCAATAATATCTTGATTTCAGTACAGACCGAAAACCCGAAGAGAGTGCCTTCTTTTCGGGTTTTCTTATATAATCCTCGGATGGCTTCCATGCCTTTAATCGTGGTAGAGGCAGTGCGTAAACTTCGATAGAATTTATTGCGTCTCTTTACTGGACGATGGTCTTGTTCAATCAAATTATTCAGGTATTTAATGGTACGATGTTCTGTCCCTTGATAAAAGCCGTATTCTTTTAGTTTCTTAAAGGCACTTGTAATAGAGGGGGCTTTATCTGTGACTACAACCTTCGGTTCATCAAACTGCTTCACTAACCGCTTAAGAAAAGCATAGGCTGCTTGTGTGTCCCGTTTTTTACGTAACCAAATATCCAAGGTTAAACCATCTGCATCGATGGCTCGATACAAATAATGCCATTTTCCTTTAATTTTGATGTACGTTTCATCCATTTTCCATGAATAAAAGGATTTTTTATTTTTCTTTTTCCAAATTTGATAGAGTAGTTTGCCATATTCTTGCACCCAACGATAAATCGTCGTATGAGAAACGTTAATGCCACGATCATATAAGATTTCTTGAACTTCACGATAGCTAAGGTTATAACGAAGATAGTAGCCCACGGCTACAATAATCACATCCTGCTGAAATTGCTTTCCTTTAAAATGATTCATCGTCATTCCTCCTGCTATCTTTTTCTATTATTCTACCTTATTTGATAGTAGATTTAAAACTTTGCAACAGAACCCATACTTATCTCGGGATTACGGTAACTTTCCACTTGCTCTTGTCGGCGCCCACCTTTAACACTGTAATGCTCATACTGATTGTAATTCATTGATAACCAACGATATAAAATAATGGCATACTTGCTATTTAATGCAGATATATCAGACAAAGCATGTTGTGTAAAATTGGTTTTCAAATTGATTAAGTAAGGCATAATTTCCCGATGAAATTCAATTTTTACTTCGTCACTATAATCAGTCCACTCTACATAGGGAATTGGCACAATACTGATATATTTAAACCCCTTATCTTGTTCTTTTTTAATCTGAAAAAATGCTTGTTTCTGCATTTTCTCCACGGCCTCTTTAAATCGACTGTGTTTGTTACTATCATCTACTTTAAAAAAAGCAAATAACTCTCGCTTTGATAAATAAACCGTCTGATCTTGAGGTGGGTTTTCTGTATCAATTAAAGAAACAGCTAATTCAAACATTTTAAGCGGCGTTTTATCCATTTTGGCAATGGATGTGATTAAGCTATTGTGTTCGACCACTTTTCTTTTTGATAATTCATTCAAGGTCTGCACCTGCCTTGTCTTTGATTCTGATATAATAGTCATATAAATACACTCCTTTGGGTGTGTTGTTGGATAAGCATAAAGAAAAACTTTTAGTCGGGAATTTCTTTATGCTTTTATTATACCCAAAAACACCCACTTTTAGATAAATAAAGTGGGTGTGTACATAGTATTTTGTGGTTGTATACATAGTATTTTGTGGGTGTATAACTCTGTAACCCCTTGCAAATACTCACTTTCTAACCACGCAAAAGAACAAAAGATTAAAATATAAAAGATAAACTTATAATAGGCTACGCCTTTTTATTGAAGTAATAAAAACAAAACAAAAAGAACAGCGTTGTACATAATGTTTGTCCAGAGTGTTCTTTTTGTTTGGAATTATTTTAAATGATGGATTCCTGGTTATATAACCTAATTGCCACTTATTACGCCAATAGAGACGTTTTAATTCGTTCAATGATATTTTTTTCTACATCACATGGCTAAAAACGCTTAGACGGGCAAATAAGCCGTTATAACGTTAGAGACTGGGTCCTTTAAAAATATCACGCGTTAATTCAATGATTCGATTAATTAATGCTTTAACTTGTTCGATACCGCGATCTAATCTAGTTGGCGCTATTTTCGTATCTGGATCTGCTCTAGCTGTCGTAAGTGTTTTTAACCAGGTCTGGGCTACTTTTTTATTTTGAGTGAGTTCTTCATGATCCAGCTTATAAAGAACATACCGGGCCTCCACATCAGTATGGGCTATCTTGTCGACACCATAATCATTTTTAAGCATGTCACGCATCACATAGTCCATTTTTTGCTTTTCTAGTTGATCCGCCTGCAACGCTTGGTGCGTTGCTTTTAGCTTTTGATAGTCAGCCTGGACATCAGCTAATTGCGCTTTGACTTGGCCTAACGTTTGTTTGAGTTCTTCCGTCTCATGCTGGCTTTGTAAGGAGGCTTTCTTCATTGTGGCTAACACGCTTTTAAAGCGATCTAAGTCATCTGGCTTCAGCACCGTCTTACCAAAGAGGTTTTTAGATAAGGCTTGTTTAAAATCATCAATTTGTTTTTCGGCTAAGTCAACTTCCGTTAAGGCTTGATCCGTGATTTTAAGTACGGCCTGTTTAGCCCTAATATTGTCTTCAACGTCAGCTAGTTCGTTTTTTAAGGCGTTAAACTGATCGTTGTATTTTTTGATTTCAGCGACATTCTCAAATGGTAAGGTTTTGTTATTTAAAATCCCTTGTTCATAAAAGGGCAGCACCTTTTTTAAATGTTGATCTAAATCCTCATGAAAGGTTTGTAAATCATGGCGTGTGAGTACTTCTTTAGCGGATACTTTATAACGTGACTTTTTATCATCAAAAACCACCGGAACAAAGGCATAGTGCAAGTGAGGGGTTGTCTCGTCAGAATGCACGACAGCGGCCACGGCATTTTCTTGGCCATAACGTTCATTCAGAAAATTAGTGGTTGCTTCAAAAAAGGCGCTCTGTTGCTCATAAGGGGCTTCTGAGAGTTCTTCAGGTAAAGTGACTATCCAAGTCGCTAACGCCTTCACATCGTCTCTTTTCATGCAATAAACGTCATTTAAACGCGCATTGAAGCGTGAAAGCATATCAGAACCATCCGCCATGAGATCTTGATTCAGATAGGATTTCGACACATCAATTTCTTTGTTCGTGTGATGGTCGGTTTTACGTTCAAAGTGAACCGCTAAACCAGGGACTGCGCCACGGGTATTTTTCTTTAAATGCGCCATCAAAAATGCCTCCTCGAAAAAGGTTTTCCAAGACCAGTATAACACCGTTAAAAATCTGGTATAGCCTGTTATACCAAAATGCTATTTTGGACAGGCTCTGCGAGGCGGGTCATCGACAAGCGATGACCGTAGCGTTTCCCCTTCCTTCTGGGGAAACTGCTATTTTACAGCGCCTATTATCCGGCTTGTAAAACCTCCGGCGGGTCATGCCGTGACAGGGCAATTTATCATTGCATGATCACTTTCAGTGGGAGCATGTCATGCAGAACGCTACCCGCGTGGGGCAAGCTGTTGTCAGCTTAACCACATTAAAATAATCGGTAAATGTAAGTGTATAATAAAATTTTGGCGGATTAACCTGCTCAGGGGTCAATAGATTGGGCTTTTGATCAACAGTCACCAAAGTTTTGGGCTTGCGATAACGTTTTTGCATGCGGGATTTATTCCCTAATTCACGCATCAATTTGAGTGTCATATATTCAGATATTTTTGGACAGTCATTGTTTAATTGACTATAAGCAGCAATACGACGATAGCCATAAAATTTAAAGGTTTTCCAAACGTCTAAAATATAAGGTTTTAGGGATTCTCTACGCTTTTCTTGTCGACTGGGCTGCCAATGGCGCCAATTGTAATAAGTACTAGATTTGATTTTAAGTGCACTTAAAATACGCACAAGCGCGTAGCCTTGTGCTAAAAATTGATTAACTAGCGGTAATCCCACATTACGGACTATTTTTTGGCTAGTAAGATGGCCGCTCGCTTTAAAATTTCGTTTTCTTCCTCCAAAATAGCGAGGCGTTTCTCTAGTTGCTTGACGTCTTTTAAAGTCTTTGACTGACCCTTGATCATGATTGGGGTAGCTTGTTTAACCCAAATAGCAATAGAATCTTTTGATGGTCCAAATTCTTCTGCTAATGATTTGAGTGAACGGCCTTCTTGGTGAAGTTTAACCAATGAATCTTTGAAATCTTGTGAATAACGAATTGACATAAAAATACTCCTATACTTTCATTTTACGGACTGAATAAAAATAGTCCATTTTTTTAGTATAAGAGCAAAAAAGAGAGGTCGCCCTCCCTTGTGGTATGATTTTTAGTTTTAACGTGACTTCACATATGCATCGACTGCAACCAATGCATTGGCAACATCCTCAGCCGTCACTTCAAATGGCATTTGGTGAATCGTCTCACCTTCAGCAGTTGCTTGAACACCAATCTTCAACAAGTCTTCGCGTGAGGCGTTTTCTAAGTGCATTTCTTCAAGTGTTGTTGGCAGACCAAGTTTTTGATAGAAATCAATGTACTTATCCAACGTTTCCGCCGTTTCATTTTGCAAAATCATTTGCGTCAAAGTACCGTAAGCCACCTTTTCACCGTGCGTTAGGTGGTGAATGTCACCAGTCAACGCTGTGAATCCGTTGTGGATTGCGTGCGCTGCAGCCAATCCGCCGGACTCAAATCCCAATCCTGAAAGTAACGTATTTGCTTCGACAACTGATTCAAGGGCAGCCGTTACAACACCTTGACGGTTCGCTTCGATTGCTTGCAAGCCATAGTTGAACAATGTTTCTTCTGCCTTTTCGGCGATCGCAACTGCCGCCAACGTTTGCTTTCCACCTGCCATCGTATCACCATGCTTTTCGCTGACAGCCTTCACTTCAATAAGCGTTGCCATGGCATCTGCAATACCGGAAGCCAAGTAGCGCACTGGTGACTTGGCGATAACATCCGTGTCGACCATCACCAACTCAGGATTTTTCTTGTAGAATAAGTAACTCTCAAATGCACCATCATCGGTATAAATAACTGACAAAGCTGACGTTGGTGCATCAGTTGATGCCAAAGTTGGCAAAATTACGACTGGCAAGTTAGCTTCGTCCGCAATGGCCTTCGCTGAATCGATGGCCTTACCACCACCTAAACCAAGGACAACATCGCTGTTGTTTTCACGAGTAATGCCAACCGCACGGGCAATTTCTGAACGTGATGCCTCGCCTTGGAACGCAACTCGCGTATATGACATGCCAGCAGATTCCAAATTCTTGGCAAACGTTTCCCCAACGGCAGCCCACGTGCGGTTATCGGCCAACAACAATGCGTTTGATCCCAATTCTTTGATGTGATTAATGCCACTTTCCAATACGTGCGCCCCTTGCACATAACGAGATGGACTTGCAAATACACGTTCCATGATGATTCCTCCAAATTTATCTTTTGTGATTTTATCCACATATAGTATAACACTTATTTTACACCATGTATGGAAGCCAATACACTTCTAGCCTGTTCGAAGGAACATTACAAAACTCTGGAATAAATCACTCTTACTCCCGTAAGGGTCATCCTTACGATAACGCTCGTATCGAGAGCTTCCATTCGATTATCAAGCGCGAAATGATTTATCACGAAGAGTACAGGACCATTGATGATGTCCGGGTGTCTGTCGAGTGGTACGTGAACTGGTACAATAACAGTCGCATCAACTCCCGCACTGATTGGCTTCAGGCCGCCTAGACCAATGTCTGGTTTACTTAATCTCGATTGTCGGCACCAGCCGGTACGACACAGTTTATAAGCCGTCACTTGTGAATTTCAAAAATTCGCCTTGTGAAGGCTTATTTACCGCACGCTACAACTTGTGAAATCCGGCCGGTTCACAATCTATACCACTCGTTTTCTCTCAACGGCAGGGCTGAGCCCTGTTCCGCCTACAAAAACACCCAGAAATCACGCCATTTTAGGCTGAAATCCGGGTTTTGAAAATTTTTCGGGGTAGCGGCACCTTGCGGTGCCGAAAAAAACTGTCCATAAGCTTGACATCAGCGCCCCCATTGCTTATATATTTAATACACAGGTTAGCAAATTTTAGCTTGATCAGTCACTAAAGTATTACTTGAGTCTAATTAGGGCATGAGTTTACCCAAAATCAATTTGATCTAACATGGTTTCACGACTTGCTTGATCTAAACCAAGATAAGTCAGCGTCATAGCCTCACTAGAATGATTTAATAAATGCATGACTAGACCAATGTTGTAATTTGATTGCGTATAAACACGATAGGCGCCTGTTTTACGCATGGTATGTGTGGTGCCCAGATAGTTGATGCCTAAGAGATCACCAACGCGTGCCATCACCTTGTAAAACTGCTTCTCAGTGATATGACGGTCTGGATGGGCCGTTGAGGGAAATAACCAGTCTGAATTGATATTCTGTTGGACTAGCCAATCATGATATTGCAGCAAGTCTTGCTGAACAGGTTTTAAATATAACGTGTTTGCTTTACCCGTCTTTTTATCATGAATAAAAGCCGTATTTTTAACAGAGCCATCTGGGTTATAGATATCTGATTTCTTTAACGTCATGACATCACTCACCCGTAGCAGGGTGGCTTTGCCAACTTGAAAGATGGTGTAGTTACGGCGACCCGCCCGAAAACTATCTAATAAGGTGTCTTGCACCATTTTTAAGACGTTGGAGTCTTTGATGGGTAGGACAATTTGTTGCGCCATGATTTATATATACCTTTCTGAAATTAAATAATTAATTAAATAAATAATTAATTAATTGTTTATTTATTGATGACCAGGACCGTATTTCTAAACTTCTTTTATGGTTTATTATATCACTTAACAAAAAAACAGCCCCCATTATCTAATCAATAGATAATTAGGGTTATTTTAATAGTCTTTTCGAGGGGTTATTATCTAATTATAGACCCTTTTTTGTTTTTTCATATACTTTTTTTGCTTGTAAAAGACCTAAATTTGTATACTCTCTAATCTTTTTGATAACTACTACGTCTTTCTCATTTGCCAAAATCATAGCTTTAATAACTTGTTGTTCCTCATCCGTCATAGACCGAACTTCTGGTTCTGTAAGAACTTCAATTAAGTTATCACTAAAATTAGATGAAACAAGAAAAATTATTGCTAAAATTAAATAAATATTATCATTGGTAAAAAAGTAATAAACAATAAAAAATAATGTAATAGCATATAATAACCAATTTAAATATTTATAGTTCAAAAAATTTAAAAACTTCATTTTATCTCTCTTTTCTCTTTAAAATATCAAACAAACATTTTTTGTAAGAAACCTTTTTTCTGTTCTTTCAACAAATCTAACTTACGCTGATGAAGAGCGATAATGTCATCTAACTGTTTAAAGAAGGCTCCAATTTTTTGTTGTTCTTCTAAACTAGGGATTTTAATTATAGATTTTCCAAATTCATTTTTATTTATTATTGGTACGGCTTGAGTAGCTGCAAGCTGTTTTATTTTGGTTGATGAATTTAAAATACTTGTGTAGATAAAATCATCATCATAATCTGAAAAAGATATTACTGAGTTGATTTGTTGATTTGTTATTACATCACAAATTGATTGTCCTGTTTTACCTATTGTTGATCCTATACTAACAAATAATGTTGCTCCTTTTGGAACTAACCTTCCTGTTTTAAAACCTAATTCTGTGAGCGTTGTGGTTGTTTTATTTACATACCTATTTTCTTGTATATCTGCTGGACTAACAAATAAAAAATCGCCATTATAATAGTCTTTATTAGATGTATTAGGTGTATTTCCTGTAACAATTTTTCCTATTTCACCTAACTTACGCTGTTCCCAAGCGTCAGTAAATCCTTTAAATCGTAATTCAGGAACTTTAGCCCCATTTTTAGGGAACATTTTTTGTAAGAAGCCTTTTTTCTGTTCCTTGAGCAAATCTAACTTACGCTGATGAAGAGCGATAGTGATGTCTAACTGTTTGAAGAATGAACCAATTTTTTGCTGTTCTTCCATATTTCCCGTAAACCACACATCTTGGTTTTTCAAAATTGTAAAATGACGCTTATATCCTTGTGGCTCAGGTTTATAACGTTCTAGAGTTGTATAAAGGTAATCACCTTCAAAATTATCTGCGCTTAAAATTTTCACGCCATCAGTAGCAACAAAGAATGGTCTTTTAGGCTTATATAATGAAACTGTATGGTCCCCAAACAGAGTTATATCTTTGTAATTGGTAAAAGGTTTACCATCAGAATATCCAACAATTGGCTTATCACCTTGTTGAATAACTTCGTACTCACCATTCTCTGAAATATCAGCCAAGTACGAACGAAACGAGTGTGTTTTTAGAATATCTTTGAACTTACGCTCTTCCCAATCATCCGTAAAACCTTCAAACCTTAATTGTGGACTCTTTTTACTCATCATGACCACCTCTCAAAAGAAGACGCATCGAATCAATCAAGGCTTGATTCTCTTCACTTTCTGAAAAATCGTTAATCAAAGATAAGAGCGTTTGATCTTGTTGAACTAATTCTTCATTGATCTTAAGGAGGTTGGTATTCACTGCAACCAAATCAACCGGTTCTTCTTCCTCAAAGGTATCGACATAACGAGGGATATTTAAGTTAAAGTCATTTTCTTGGATCTCATCAAAACTTGCAACATGAGCATATCTTTCAATATCTTCTCGTTTTTTGTAGATAGAAACAATTTTATCAATATGTTCATCCAACAGGACATTTTGATTTTTTTGTTTTTCAAAATCTTGAGAAGCATCGATAAACAAGACATCACGACGAGAGCGGTTTTTCTTCAAAATAATAACCGTTGTCGGAATACTCGTTCCAAAAAAGATATTGGCCGGCAAGCCAATAACCGCATCAATGGCTCCCATTTCTAAAAGGGCTTGACGGATGGTTCCTTCCGCGGCTCCTCTAAAGAGAACGCCATGAGGCAGGACAATCCCCATTGTTCCCGATTCTTTCAAATGGTAAAAACCGTGAAGGAGAAAGGCAAAGTCCGCTTTAGATTTAGGCGCTAATTTTCCAAAACGCTCAAAACGAGGGTCAGAGAGAAATTTATCTGCCGCTGACCATTTTGCTGAATAAGGAGGGTTCATCACCACAGAATCAAACTGATAAGGCTCTTCTGATGGCCAATCGGCATCTAAAGTATCCCCATTATTAAGATTCATGCGTTCTTTATCTACCCCATGAAGAATTAAGTTCATACGTGCCAAGTTAAAGGTCGTTGTATTTAACTCTTGTCCATGATAGTGCACTTGATTTGGATTGATGATATAGCGACGAATATTAAGCATCAAAGAACCTGAACCCATCGCAGGGTCATAGATATGAAAAGGTGCTCGAGATTCTTGGCCGATTGAAGTGATCTCTGACATGATGCGTGAAACAGCTTGTGGGGTATAAAACTCGCCTGCTTTTTTACCTGTACCTGCCGCAAACATCCCGATTAAATACTCATAAGCGTCCCCAATCACATCGCCATTGTGTTCAAATAAGTCAATCTCATCTAAAGCACGTAAAACCTCAGTGATCGTCACATTACGTTGTTGTGCATTTGAGCCTAATTTTGTGGAGTTTAAATCAATGTCCGCAAACAATCCACTGAATTCTTCTCCTTGACGTTCCAACTCATTAAAACCTGCTTGTAAATCGGTCAAATTAAATTCATAGTTGTCTGCTTTGATGCGGTAACTATAAAACAATTGATCGGGTTGGATAAAGTAACCTTGTTTGGGTTGGATATTTTCGATTAAATCGTCTTTGTCTTCTTCGTACCACTCCATGAATCCTGCATACTGAGTGGAACGTTCTGGGAAGGTATCTGTTTTTCCATTTTCTTGTTCATAAACTTCTCTCAGCTGCGCATCAGACAAGTACTTATAGAAAATTAATCCCAGTAAGTAGTTTTTGTACTCACTTGCATCCATCTTCCCACGTAAGATATCCGCAGAAGCCCATAGTTGTTGATTTAAACCTGTCGCCATTATAATTCTTCCTTCCATTTTTGAAGATGTTCAAAATTTTGTTGTAGTCGTTCTTCTAAAACTTTTGTTCTTCTTCTGTATTTTTCACCCGTTTTGGCTTCGAACTCTTCTTTACTAAGAGTCATCGAATCCAGTAAATGGGTTAAATAAGGGATCGTTTTCTTATCTCCTTGATATTCATTCATTGCAGACTGTAAAAAGTCGAAGGATAATCCAAATTCTTCAGCTTCTTTTTGAAGTTGTCTTTGAATTTCATTTTGAATCGATGTCTCTTTTAATTGAGCTACATCAATCTCTTCAGCAGTATTGACGAGTTGATCTTTCAAGGTGTGATACATCTTTTGGATTTGAGGATCCTTTTGTTGGATTTCTTTTTCAAATTTTTCAACGGCCCCTGCTTCGTTTAATTGGATCGCTTTCAAAAGTTGATTAATATAAAAACTATCCACGACGTCTTTATGTGTCGCATTGAGCTGCGAAGAAAAAGCAATCTCTTGTAAAAGCTTCTCGAAGTCTTCCTCAGGATGCCCCTCATCCTCGATCATTTCTTTAATCTTTGTTTTAATATTTTCCGTTTTTCCTTGATATTGTGGCAACTGCTCCACTACTTCTGAAAATGCTTCAAAGTCCTCTTCGTATTGATCATAGCTTCGGAGCGCTTTATAACTCTTTTCTAGCTTTTGATAAGCACTTACTTGCGCAATCATCGTTTTAAGATCATTGGGATTATCCGATAGGTCAGCTTCGCTTTGTTTATAAAGTGTTGAACATTCGATAAATTCTTTTTTGACTTCTTCATATTCTTTTGGAATCAGTTGATCAAAGTTTTGCTTTTCATTTGAGAATAGACGAAACGTGTTTTGCACATTTTCTTTCATGGTGAAGGGCTTTCTAAAAGAGACAATCAACCCAGAATCTTTTCCTGTATAAATACGGTTGGTTCTTGAGAACGCTTGAAGGAGCTTTTGATAGTTCATTTCTCGATCAATATATAAGGTTTGAATCGTTGGAGAATCAAAGCCTGTCAATAAACGATCGACAACAATAACAAAATCTAGCCACTGACCATCCGATTGATATTGCTTTTCCTTACGGGCCAACCGTTTATTAATATTTTGATTGTAGAGTTTCTCATCTTGATAAGGAGAGGCATCAAACTGTTTCGCATACTCTTTCATGATCTCTACTAATTCATCGTCTTGTTCATTTTTTTCTAATTGATCCGGATTGGTTGAGAAGGTAATAGCTACTCTTGGGAAATCTTTATCAATCAGTTGATGACGTTCATCAAATTGTCGCCCATTCAAGAGTGTCCCATTATCTTTCATTTCCTTTAAAATCCGGTAAATATGTTTGGCTTGGGCAATCGAGTGAGTGGTAAGAATGGCTGACATCGTAGGAAAACCATTCTTTACCTTGAACTTTTTGACCACACTTCTCCGATTAAAGATTTTTTGTAACATGGTACGAATATGTTCATCTGTTTCATAAAGTTCCGTAGGCAATAATTTTTCTTGTTGGAGGGCATCGTCTGGCAACTTTCCTTTATTGAGTTGGGTGACAATCACCTCTTGATCCTCTTCTGAAATCAGTGAATGATACTCGACTTGAAAGCCTAACACAGCCCCATCATCCATGGCATTTTTGGTTGTATAGGAGTGAAGGAGTGGCCCGTATTGCTGGCTCGTCGTTCTGGCAAAGGTTCCATTTTCTTGCTTTTTATTTTCTTCAAAAATAGGCGTCCCCGTTAATCCAAACCAGGTTGAATTGGGTAATATTTTCTTAATTCGCTTCATTTCCTCATCACTAACCGCACGATGAGCCTCATCAACAATAAAAACAATATGTTCTTGCCGTAGCTTCTCAAATTGATTGGAGCCTTTTTCTTCACTCTCTTGTTGGGCGCTTCGCATAGCCGCAGAGAGTTTTTGAATCGTGGTCACTAAAATCGTATTATTATTTTTTGATGAAAGGAGGTTTCGAGCCAACTGTTTTTGATTTTTGATCCCAACAATCAAAGTATTGGCTACCGAATTTCCGGTCGTTTGTCCGGTATGGTATTCCGAGGCAAACTTTGTAAACTCATCCTGCGTTTGAGCATCTAAGTCTGTTCTATCAACAACCATGACCGTACGATCAACACCGATCGCATTTTGTGCTAATAATTTCGTTGCGACAAAACTGGTAATGGTCTTTCCTGAACCTGTCGCATGCCAAATGAATCCTCCTTCATGCTGTGCCGCTTTTTGACGAATCTTACGAATCGCATGAATTTGGTAAGGTCTTAAAGCCATGAGGAATTTTTGATTTTTTTGATCATCGACGAGAATGGTATATTGGCTAATCAATTCATGGGCATCGGGTATCCGCAAAACTGTACGAGTAAAATCAAACAAATCGGAAACCGTTTGATTGTCTTCAGTCCGCCAATTAAATAAAAACTTCTTCATCCGAGCATAGGCTTCAGCGGTATCTTCACTAGGTCTTGCAAAGTATCGGGTATCGACTTTATTTGAAATCACCATGATTTGAGTAGTTGCGTAAATCCCTTTAAAAAATCCATCTTCTGCATAACGCTGAATTTGATAATAAGCTTGCATGAAACCGTCTTTAGCGGACTCTTTTTTGAGCTCAATATGAATGATTGGGAGCCCATTAATCAGCAAACTCACATCTCCACGATCTACTCTAGAGGAATCTGGGACCACTTGGTGAACCACCTCATAAGAAGAAGTTCCTCCTGAGATATCCTTATTTCTAAAGGCTTCTAAAGTCACTTTTTTCCCATCTTCTCGCTCTAATAAAACTTGAGCCACCCCGTTTTCTCCTCTAAGCCATTGAGAAGCTAAAAAAGGCGTTCCGGTCAAACGTGAAAACTCGACTTTGACTTGCTTAAATTCTTTGTCCGTTAATAGTTGTTCTTCCAATACTGCTAAATTTATTCGGTTCAAATGGCTTCTAAAGTTTTGCCAAAGTGCTTCTTCCGACTTCAAGTCCGGACGATAAGTCCACTGATTTTCTTTCTCACTTAAGATTTGTATGAACTGGTTTTCAATCATTTGTTCCGAATGACTCACTTGATCCCCCTCATTTCCATAGTTGCCACCATTTTTTAGATTCTGTTTTTACCGGCTCTTTTTCTTTTGCCTTG
>OGXS01000857.1_pt1 | contig 24176 bp, 24 predicted proteins | sample 1576371 | NCBI WGS metagenome assembly OGXS01 (sample SAMEA3541475, study PRJEB24748) | human gut metagenome | biome: human gut; feature: human-associated habitat; material: faeces | place: China | collected 2012
AAGGAACATCATCAAGAAATTTCAGCCTTTAAAGCAATTGTTTATAGACATATTGGAAGACACCTAATGAATCGTAATGTCAGAAAAATCAGAGAACGATAGTTTTAAGCTTTTAGATACCGTTGTTAGTATGAATGGTTTTCATGCATTTCCGGACAAGCAAAAAGCATTTCATGAAATATGGCGTGTTTTGAAACCAGGCGGCAATTTCATTGCCTGTTTTTATATCAGGGGAAAATCGCAACGGACAGTCTGGCTGGTATAAGAGAAGGTACTGTTATTGCTGCCCTTCTGGTAGGCTTTATCGCGAGACTCATCGGTAAGAAACTTGCATTCCTGAAAGATATGATTTTCCCGGAAAGCGTATCTGCAGAAAACAAGAACGAAGCAAAAGAACAGACAGCAGGGACCACCGGATACACACCGGAATTCGTTAAGAAAAACGAGGAGATCATGACAAACAGCCTTCTTTATGATCTGGTCAATCAGATGTATCTGAATACAGACAGACAGGATGAAGCGCCAAAGGATAAAATTTTCGAGGCAGAATGCCAGGTTGTACGCAATCTTGCGAAAAAAGGCAATTGCGTGATAGTAGGCCGTTGTGCAGATTACGTTCTCAGAAATTCCGGAAACTGTTTGAAAGTATTTTTTTCAGCACCTCTTGTGAGCAGAATTAGAAGAGTGGCACAGAGACAGAATATCTCTGAGGGAGAAGCCAAAGCTACGGTTCAGAAAAATGAAAAACTGCGTGCAGATAACTATCGCTATTACACCCGACGTATGTGGGGTGCAGCCGGAAACTTTGATCTCAGCCTGAATACAGATTATGGAGAAGAATTTATTGAGAACTGCATCCGCAGTGCTATGAAACTGTAAAAATACAGAAAGCCTTATAATATTTGTTGTAAATGATATAGACCCTTAAGGAATCGTCAATCTAAACCCTCAAAAAGACATCCCCTCAAAAACTTTGATTACCCCCAAATTGGAAGGAAAGGTAATATACATAATCATTTTCCACACCAACGATTCCTTTTTCCATTTCCGTGATAGGAATCCCTGACAGCCCGTCTTTTCCATAGATTAGAGCCATTAATCCCTGCTCAGAGTCTGAAGGGATAGCAGTCTTGCCTTCTATTGTCGAAGCTGAATGAATCTGAATCGGAATCTCCCCTTTTATCTGGCTTGCACTTCTGCCATAATATTCTCTGTTTTCTATATTTTCTAAAATAGGAAAATCCGTAGAATATTTTGCATAATCATCTGCTACAATTAATTTTACCTTAAAAGATTCAAAATCCGGCACAACAGCAATGACGCCTCTGGAAGGGGAATCGATTCCGTCATAGTCCAAATCAGCCACTTTACTTTTACTGATCAGTGTCCCAGACTGATATTCAGATACATAAATGGTGAGTGTTTTAAATTCATCTTTTGTAAAATAATGAAAAAGATATGCGCCGTCTGTTCCGGATAATAATTCTGCTGTTTTCATCTCAGTACTTGTCTGATCAACTGCGGTAATATAATTTTTTGGCTGTATCAGTTTGTGAAAGAATAAAGTGCCAAGGATCGCAGAGACAATTACTGCAAAAACAGTTACTACAGCAAGAATTGTTTTTAAATTTTTTTGTTTCTTTTTACTCTCTTTTGTAATCTGAATAAGATTGCTGTCTGATTTTTCAATTACATTTTCAGCACCGATATCTTCACCTGCAAGAAATTCATTAATGCTGATTCTAAGTATGCTGCACAATTCCGTATAAATTGACACGTCCGGCAGGCATATGCCCGTTTCCCTTAATTAAAGATATTGTTGGGTAAAAAAGAAAGGTCAGTCGATTTTGCCGATGAAGCGGTAGTAGATTTCTACTTCCTGCTCACGGCTTCCATCCTCGCCCTTGACAGCTTCGTGGACGGTTATTTTTTCAATTAGAGTGTTCAGAAGTTCGGCGGTCAGCTCCACAGGGTTGACATACTGTTTCATTAGGGCAATCCACTTTTCAGCATCCGCTGCGGTCTGTACGGCGGCTTCCATCGTTTCGTGAAGCTGTCTTATTTTTGTTTCAAGCTCCTTTTGCTCGTTCTGGTACTTCTCGGACAGCATATTGAAGTTATACTCGGTTATGCGTCCGGCAGACCAGTCCTCATACATTTTAGCAAACAGCCCGTCAACCTCGGCTTTACGCTTCTCTGCCTTTTTCAGCTCCGCAGCCTGCTTTTTCTTCGCAGAGTTTCTTTCCCTGTCGCTGGCATTGAGCAGCCGTTTCAGCAGCTTGTCCTCGTCTTTCTGTACCATCATAGACCAGTATTGCAGTCTTGCAAGCACATAGGCATACAGTACATCATAGCGGATATAGTGCATGGAACACTGGCGTAATCCCTGTCCGTACTTACTGCAATGGTAGTGTGCATAGGGATTTTTGTTCTGGCTGTTTACACCATAAGCCAATGACCATCCGCAGTCCGCACATTTTACCAGCCCGGAAAATATCTGCGTTGTGCCATTCTTCTGTCGTCTGCGTCTGCTTGCAATCAGCTCCTGAACTTTTTGGAACACTTCTTCGGAAATGATGGCTTCGTGGGTATTTTCCACACGATACCATTCTTCCTGCGGCTTCCGCACCTTTTTCTTGTTCTTGAATGAAATGTTGCTCTGCTTGTTGTGAACGCTGTGACCGATGTAGGTTTCCTCTTTCAAAATGCTCTTGACCTGTGCAATCGTCCACGCATAGGCTTTTTCTGCGGGCGCACCGGCGTAGATATTGGCGAAAGTCCCGTATCTTTCATAGTTCAGCCAGCCGGGGGTAGGTACTTTTTCTTCCACCAGAATCCGTGTAATGCTGGCGGCACCCCTCCCGTGTACGGCAAGGTCAAAAATCTTCTCTACAATCCAGCGTGTTTCCGGGTCGATCAGAAGATGACCTTTTTTGTCCGGGTCTTTTACATAGCCCAGCGGTGCATAGGCTCCATAGTGTGCGCCATTGGCAAATCTTGTGTGCATGGCAGCCTTGACCTTTTTGCTGGTCTGTCGGGCGTGCATTTCATTCAGGATGTTTAAGAACGGGGCAAGCTCGCTTTCTCCGTTGATGGTGTCCACATTGTCATTGATGGCAATGTAGCGTACTCCCTTGCTGGGGAAATAGATTTCCGTGTACTGACCGGTCAGGATATAGTTTCTTCCCAGACGGGATAAGTCCTTTGTGACAACGCAGTTGATTTTCCCGTCCTCGATGTCATCAATCATCCTTTGGAAACTTGGACGCTCGAAATTTGTCCCGCTCCATCCATCGTCAATGTACTCGTCTACAACGGTCAGCCCATGCTCTGCGGCATACTGCCTAAGCATCATGCGCTGGGTCTGGATACTGCCGCTTTCCCCCTGTAATTCATCGTCACGGCTCAATCTCAAATATAGTGCAGTGTTATAAATCGTTGTATTGTATGGTTGTTTCACGGTTAAAAATCCTCCTTCTAAAAGAAACAACCCACGCTTATACAATACTCGCTGGTACAAGTATATCATAAGCGTGGGCTGATTGACAGTCGTTATTCCGTATTTTTTCAGGAAGCGGCGGCAGCGTGCTGGATCACATCTTCCAGTAGGCTGTCAAGCGGCTTCCCATCCTGTGCGAAATGCTCCGATACTTTGATACGGACTTTCCCCATGACAAAATACTGGGTGCCGTCTTTTTCGGTAAGCAGGGTGCCGCTGTTTTTGTTATTGCTCTCGTTTTTGCTTTTTGCCATAGGCAGTTACCTCCATAAATGAAATATGCCCGACAAGGGAATGTCAGGCAGGTGTACAGCCGCAGACTGTCTCCATGTCAACCGAACCGTGTCAACCGGCAGAAAAGACTTTGAAAACAATCCATAGGCGCTCTATTATTACTTTTTACTTTTTCTTTGATTTCTTGGTTGACATGGTTGACAAAGGAGAGAAATGCCCCAAATATCAGGCTTTTCCCCGTCAACCGGCTGTCAACCGAAGCGTTAACCAAACTGTCAACCGGTGGCTTTTCAGAATGGCAGTTCCATTTGCCGGGCTTCTTCTTCCGTGATTTCCTGAAAACCGTCCCCCTCCGGCGGAGCTTGGTTGACACGCTCCCAGCCTTTTTGAGAACCGTATTTCTTATACCGCTTCGGGCTTTTGTAGGCTACCCAGCCCTGTATGATGCCGCCCGCAATGCCGGTATTCATAATCTCGCAGATTGCCCGTGTCTCCCAGTCTGCCGGGGAATTTAAGTTCCCCAGCGCTTCCTCATAAAGCTGCTTGGAACATACCCTGTCGCCGGTGTAGTCCTCCAAATAGGCGTAGATCATGCCAGCCTGTGTGTCCTCCTGCATGAAGTCCTGCTGATGGGCGTTCAGGTATCGGTTCATTTCCATGCTGAATGACAGCTTATACTTCCCACTGCGATAAACCGTCATGGCTTCCGCCCACATCTGTTCGATATACGCCCTCGCCGCCGCTTCATCGTCCAGTATGTGAACCTCCGCCCGTTCCGGGTACACCGTCACGGGGAGAAAGCGCCGGTTGCCGGTGCGGTCACGGGGCAAAAAGTCCTGCCGGTTGGTCGTCCCTCCAAATACACATTGCCGCAGCCGGTCTGCCGGATGTGTCTCATACGGCACTTTGTAGGTTTCTTTCTGGCGGCTTAAGAATGACTTGATTTCCTCAATACTCTTGGCGTTGGCTGTGGCAATCATCTCCGACATCTCGATAATCCAATGCCCTTGCAGCTTGCGGTACACATTTTCATCGTCCAGCTTCTTCAAATCGTCTGAAAACCATTCGTCCCTGCCTGCCAGCAGCCGGAAAAAGGTAGATTTCCCGGCTCCCTGACCACCAACCAGACAGAGCATGACCTCAAACTTGCTCCCCGGTCTGAATACCCGCCGGATGGCTCCCATCAGGAACAGTTTCAAGGCTTCATAGGTGTATTCGTCCGTATCGGCTCCCAGAAAGTGATGCAGGGCGTAACGGATGCGCTCTGTGCCGTCCCATTGCAGGTTGTTCAGGTAATCCCTGACCGGATGGTAGCGGTTTTCATTGGCAACAATCTTGATGGCGCTCTGCACCTTTTTCTCGCTGGTAAGCCCGTAATTTTCTTCCAGATACAAAAGCAGGTAGTTCATGTCCATGTCGGTCAGCGTGGTACTGGTGCGCTCCCAGCCCAGCGGCTTCACAATGTCAATCTGCTCCGTCAAAAGGTTCAGGCGCAGCGCCCCGCGAAACAGAGGGTCACGCTGGAACACCGTCAGGCAGTTTCGGATGCTGTTCTTCACGCCGCCTTTCTGCGTCCCCTCTAATGTTTCCCGGATTTCTGCCGGTGTCTGCGCCGGTTCCATTGTGTCCATCGTCCTTTTGACCGCTTCCTGCGTTTCCGGCGGCAAGCTCTGAAATTCGCTGTTCAAGCCGCAGCACCTCCTTTCCCTGTGCGGCGATCAATGCCGCTTTTTCTTCTATTTCTCCGTATAACAAAATATCCAAAAGGTATTCTGTGTAGCTTATCCTCTGCAACGCTTCCACAAAAAGAGGATGCCAGATGGCATCCTGCGGCTGTGGGGCGTGTGCTGTTTTCCAATGCTCCAGCAGGCGCAGATAATCGCATAGCACCCGGAAACAATACCGTTCCGTTTCCTGAAATCTCTGCTCCGCTGATTTTTGTCGGGGCTGTGACCTGTTGTGACGCTTCCTATCTGGCGGCGCATTGCCGGATTTCTCATAGGAAACACCGAAGTCCTCCGCAAGCCTGACCGCAGCTTCCCGTTTCCCCAATCCATGCAGCAAAGCGGCAAAGTCGATCACATCCCCGGAAGCCCCGCAGCCGAAGCAGTAAAAGCGGCTGTCCACTTTCATGCTGGGCGTGCGGTCATTGTGGAATGGACAGCAGACCATGCCGTTTCTCCCCACCCGGATTCCATAGAATGAAGCAGCCTGCCGGGTGGTAACAGACTGTTTCACCGCTTCAAATACATTCAAATGCTCCCTCCATAAAAATACTGGTAGCGGTAAAGCTGCCGATTATATCATAGCTCCATCTCATGTTTCTTTCTCTGTACTTCCTGTGGCTGCTCCCTCCGGCGCAGTGCGGTATCTACGGCGTTCTGCACCTGCCGCAGCCGTATGACTTCCTCCAGGAGCGGCTTGTGCTGCGGAGACAGTTCGGCATACTCTGTTTTTAACTGTGCGTATTCCTGTTTCCATGCTTTCAGGGCAATGGGTTTTCCGTCCAGTTTTTCTTTCAAAATACGGCGGGCGGCATAAAACAGCCGTAACTCCGCATCGTGGGATGTTTCAAATTTCTCCCTCTGTTTCTTAAACTTGATATTGTTCAATTCCGTATGAACAGGTTTTAGCCGCTGGTAATTCTCGCCCTCCCGTATCAATTCCTGCAATTCCTTTATCCGGGCAGATTTCTTTTTCATGGAGCCGCTTAATGCTTCAAATTCTTCACTGACAGAGGAAAGACGCTCCTGCAAATCCTCTAATGTGAGCAGCTTGTTTTCCGTCAGATAATTGACGGCTTCGGCAAACTGCTTTAAGTTTCCGGTTCTGGCTTTATTGCTCCATGCCCCTGCGTTGCGCTGGTTGTAATAAGCGATCAGCAGGTCGGCAAGGCTCGGTGTCTGGGGTTTGGAAAGTTCTTCTTTTACCTCTGCCATCCAGACAAACAGGGCTTTGATCTTCTTCCTCACATCCTGCATGAGCCGGTTGGTGGCTTTAATCCAGCGGTTCAGTTCCCCTTTCTCGGTGCGGATGCCCTTTGCTTCCATCTGCCGGACATTAGCTCCCTCGTGGACAGTAGGTATCAGGTCAAGCCCCTGCCGCACATAGGAACGGTGGTCGATACGTACATCCAGCCCTTTTTCCTCAAATTTTGTATTAACGGCAGCCGCCCACTGCTCCCGCCAGTGTTCCAGCGTTTCCGGCTCATGCCAGTCTGTTGTATGGACAGCGTTAAACATATAATCGCCGTTTTTATCCCGGATTCGGTTTCCATCTTCATCAAGAAGATATTCCCGACGCTGTTTTTGTCCCCATGTGCCATCCGGGTTCAAAGGGCGCATGGTTGTCATCACATGAAAATGCGGGTTAGGGATGCCGCCGTCCTCTTTCTCCGGACTGTGAAAAGCAAGATCGGCAATCATGCCTTTTGCCACAAACTGCTCCTGCACGAACTTCCTCGCCAGCTCCATGTTTTCTTCCAGCGTCAATTCATTCTGCATGGCAATATCAAAGGAATAGGCAAGCTGTGCTTTTGGATGTTTCTCGCAGTTCTCCACAGCATTCCAGAGGGTCGCCCGGTCAAGATATATTTCCGGCGCATGGGGCGGCAGCATGATTTCCGAAGCGATCACGCCGCCCTTTTTGGTGTAGTCGCTGACTTCTCCATAGTAGCTGCTGTAAAGACGCTCCCCGGCTCGGTAGGCTGCGCTGGCAATGGCGCTCTGACCGGCGCTGCGCTTTATCTGTGCGATTGAAAAATGATAAAGTGCTATCCTTAGTCACCGCCTTTCTCCTGCCCGGAAATACGGGCGTGGTTCTCTGTGGCAGACCGGATGAAATGCTCCGCCTGCGGCAGATTCAAAATGCTTTCCATGAGGGAATAAAATTCCGCTTCGGATAGCTCCTTTGTCTGTGGTGCAATGCTCTCAATAGCTGCCCCACGGGTAATCAGCCGGTGCGTCCTCTGTTTCCGGGAACCGCTTTCCAGATACGCCTGCCGGTTTTTCAAACGCTGCATTTTCCGTTTTTCCCGTTCCAGCAGGACAGTGGTTTTTTCATATTCCTGCTTTAACTGTTCCAAAGATTTTTCCATGTTCTCACATCCTTTGCTTATAAGATAAAGAAAGACCATCCGCAGACAGTCTGTGTGTCAGTGCTTCTATAAAACCCGATGAAAAGGGAAAAACGCAGAGCGGATTTCTCTTTTCGGCGGGTACACAGGGGATAGCCGCTTTAGCGGCGCAAGGGGGTGTAGCCACCTTGTCGGAGCGAAGCGAACGCAGACCTCGGATTGCTGATTTTATCAGCGGCAGAGGTAAGCTCCGCAGGACGCACGATACATGGTCTTTAGACTATGTATAGAAGTGCGCCCTTAGTTCCTAAGGGATTTTGCCGTTTCCGGCAGTCTTGTCCTTTTTCTTGGAACGCTTGGAAAGATACTTCGGGCAGTCAACCACAACCGCCCGGAAGCTCTGTTTACATTCGTGCTGGCATTTCCGGCACAGTTCGTTGTAAGTGATACGGCTGCGGTCATTTAAGAAGAAAGACCATTCCAGCCGTCGCTTGTTGCTCATTCTTGCCATAACCGGCTCCTTTCTCCGTTTCTATCTGATGTACGCAGATAGGCTGTTTTGGTGTAGCGTCTCGGTATCATTTTTAAGTTTTTTCCCTCTGTATGCCCCTTTGGAAAGTGCGGCAGTATTGCAGTCAGGGAATGATACCTCACGCTTATTTGTCACTTCCCGGTACGGTTTCGGAGCCTTTTGCCATCCATTCAAAGAAAGCAATCTTGCTGACCTTGATAAGCCTGCCCCTGCGGAACGCCGGAAAGCCGGGGGTGTGTACCAGCTCATAGGCGCTCGCTCTTGAAATTCCCATAATCCGCTGAATGTCCGCCACATCCAGAACCAGCGGTAAATCCTCGTAGCTGTTCAATCTCTTTTTATCGTTCATTCTGTTCCTCCCATAAATCAAATAGGTTAAAATGCTTCCTGTTGCCGTTCTCCCCAAAAGCCGTTTTCCTGCCCCATTCCTGCGGTGTTTCCCTGCATTGGTGCGCCGGATGCGTCACTTCTCCTGCCGGTCATATCCCTTTTGGACGGTCATTCACTTGTCAAGGTACTGTGTGGCACGAAATTACCAACTGCAATCATCATAGCGGACTATCCTTGACAAAACAATGCTTCTGCGATACCATGAGTGTAATTAATATAACTAAATTATATAATTACCATAGACAAAGGCAGGGGATAGGGATGGAGAATCAGTTTATACGGCATGAGCCATGTTTTGAGAGGATTTTGTTTGTCCTGACGCTGGACAGGAAGAAAATGAAAGAGCGGATTTTGATTGGGGAAGAACAGCAGATCCGCTTCCGTCTGAACGGGAGCCAAAACGCAGAGGTGCTTTGTGATATGACACGCCCACTGGGAACTTTTTTGATAAACTTTGAGCGTGACACGGACAGAGACTGGAACTTATACGGGCTTTCTCCGCTGCGGCAAGCCCTCCACTCCAACCGATGGAAACAGCCGGAGCTGGAGCAGGCGGCAAGCGAATTTCTCTGGGGAAAATATCTTAGCAATGACCCTCTGAAAATGTATGTGGCGTTCCGTATCTGGAACAGCTATCTGCTTGCCAGAGAACCCCGTGACCGTAACGCTGCCTGTGACCGCTTCATGGATAAAATGAGCAGCCTGACCGGGGTATTCCATAACGAAGCCATGAGCTTTGACAGGGAGACAGGAAAACCGAAACATTTTCAAGCTGGCAGCCTTTATTTCAAAGGCGCACCGTCAGAAGATACCCGGCTTGACCTCTGGTTCCCGGACAACCGGCGCACAGAAGAATGTGTGTCTGCCTATGCGTCCCTCTACCCGTTGATTACCTATTATCTGAACAGGCTGAATGACTGGGGGCTTTGCTTCCGGCAGTGCAAGGTCTGTGGGAAATATTTTCTGGCAAAGAGCCAGCGGTATGAGCTGTGCAGCGACAAGTGCCGAAAAGCACAGGCGCTTCAAAACAAGCGGGAATTTGACGAGAGGGCAAGAGAAAATAACTATGACCTGCTTTATAAAAATGAATGCCAGAACTGGCGCAACAAAATAAACCGGGTAAAAAATACCGCAGGCTTTCCGGCTGACCGTCTGGAAAAAATACAGGCTGCCTTTTCCGACTTTAAGAAAGAAGCCTTGCAGAGAAAAAAGTCTGTAAAAACAGGAACGGCCAGCCCGAAAGAATTTACGGACTGGCTGTATCAGCAGAGTAATATTATAATAAATTTATCAGTCTATTGATTTTATACTTTCCTGACGGCAAAAGTTTGAGCGTTTTTTGAGATTTGGCTGTTACGATAAATATTATGAATTGCAAATGGAGATGATAGCATGAAACAAAGGCTTCTTATTGTTGATGATGAACCGGGAATTGTAGATATGATGGCGAGTTATTTTTCTTATCAATATGAGGTGTTGACCGCTTATTGCGGAAATGAAGCACTTCAAAAATTAGCAAGACAGCCCGATTTAATCCTGCTCGACATCAATATGCCGGACATAGACGGATTGACCCTTTGTCAGAAAATTCGTGAGCTTATTACTTGCCCCATTCTTTTTTTGACGGCAAGGGTCGAATCTGCCGATAAAATCATCGGCTTTCAGGCAGGTGCCGACGATTATATCATTAAGCCTTTTGATTTGGACGAATTAGGGGCGAGAGTTGCCGCACATCTGAGGAGGGAGCAGCGACACAGGAATAAAGCGGCAATTCGCTTCTTTGGTGAACTGACGATTGATTATTCAGCCCGAACCGTCACAGTGGCGGGTGAACCTGTTGCTTTATCAAAAAGGGAATTTGATATTGTGGAGCTGCTTTCGCTAAATGCCGGACAAGTATTTGACCGGGAGCGTATTTATGAAACAGTGTGGGGACTTGACGGCGAGGGTAACAGTGATACTGTCATGGAACATATCAGGAAAATCCGGGCGAAGCTGGCTGCTTGTACGCTTCACAGTTATATTGATACAGTTTGGGGGTGTGGTTATCGGTGGAACGTCTGAAAAATATGGAATTAAAGAAAACTTTTCTCGTCCTATCTGCTTCCTGTGTTTTGGTGGCTCTCCTGATGTTAGGCTTAGTCTTTATGATATGCAATTCAATCAGCAGCAACTTTCCCTCCGGTGGAATAGAAATTTTAGCAGACGGTTCAATCGTTAAAATGGAACCCCCCACAGAGACCCAGCAAAATATATTCTCCATGCTTGGAATCATTCAAATTGTGTCCTGCATTGTTCTCCCTATGGGCGGGCTGACTCTATCCGGCATATTATATTATCATATCAAATTGAAACAGCCGATCTCCACGCTACGGAATGGGATTTCACGGATTCGGAACCATGACCTTGACTTTTCTATGCCTGTCCATTCTGATGATGAATTGGGGCAGCTCTGCACCGCCTTTGATACTATGCGTGAAGAACTTCTGAAATCAAATCAGGAACTGTGGCGGCAGGCAGAAGAACGGAAAAGGCTAAATGTCGCCTTTTCTCATGACTTGCGCAATCCGATCACGGTCTTAAAGGGAACTATAAAATTACTGCGGCAGGGAACAGCAGATGAACAAGCCATTGACAGATTGGAAAGCTATACATTACGGATTGAACGGTATGTAGAAGCTATGAGTAGCATCCAACGATTAGAACAAATGCCGGTGCGGATAAACGAGTATTCCTATTCACTGCTACATTCTGAATTAGAGGAAACAGCAAAAATTCTTGCAGGAGCATTAGAACCGTCTGTTTCCGCACCTGATAAGGGGACAATACAATTAGATCATGGATTGGTTTTAACCGTTGCTGAAAATCTAATTGGAAATGCAGCTCGGTTTGCAAAGAGTAAAATTGAAATTCATTTGGAACGGAAAGGAAACTTCTTGCATCTATCAGTTACAGACGATGGGCCAGGCTATCCTGTGGAGTTAATACAAAGCGGCCCGAAACCGTTTGGAAAAATGAAAGAAGACTCCGCACACTTTGGTATGGGGCTATACAGCAGCCAGATACTATGTCTGAAGCATGGAGGAACACTTACACTGGAAAACAGCAAAAGTTATGGCGCAACGGCTACTGCTTCTTTCCAAATAAATCAGAAACCTTGAGCGTTTTTTGAGATTTCTGTTTTACACTCTCCTTATATTATAAACAAGGAGAGTATTTTTTATGAACATTGAAGCAAAGGAACTATCGAAAATCTACGGCAGCGGCGAGAGCCGTGTCGTTGCGTTGGATAAAGTCAGCCTTGAAATTGCATCCAGCGATTTTATTTCTATTATGGGACCATCTGGCAGCGGCAAAAGCACCTTGCTCCACCTGCTGTCTGGACTGGACAAGCCGACTTCCGGCGGTCTGACATACGATGGAAAAGACATTTATCGTTTTAATGACAAAGAACTGTCCTCATTTCGCCGTCGGCGCATCGGATTTATCTTTCAGCAATTCAATCTTCTCCCTGTGCTGACCGCAAAAGAAAACATCATTATGCCCCTGCTTCTGGACAAAAAGCAGCCGGACGAAGTATATCTAAATCAGCTTACGGATTTGTTAGGTATTCGTGAACGGCTGACCCACTTGCCCCATGAACTTTCCGGCGGTCAGCAACAGCGTGTAGCGATTGCCCGCGCCCTGATCGCAAAGCCGGATATTATTTTTGCTGACGAACCGACTGGAAATCTGGACAGCAAGAGCGGCGGCGAGGTTATGGAAATGCTGCAAAGCATATGGAAAAAGATGGGGAAAACGCTTGTTATCATCACTCACGACAGCCGCATTGCAAGAATGGCAGACCGGCAATTTGTAATTGTGGACGGTGTTCTTTCGGAGGTGATAGCAAGATGAAATCTTATTTAGCTCTTGCATGGAAAGAACTGAAAGCACAGAAAATCACGGCAATCCTGATCTTGGTTGCAGTTATCATGTCCACGATTATGACGACAGTGATCGGTCAGTCTATTGGTATGTTGCAATCCATGCGTATTCAGCAGGCGGCGGGTCTGAACGGAAACCGTTATGCAACCTTTCATCAGCTTGGCAAGGAACAAGCGCAAAAGCTGCATGAAGATGATCGCCTATATGATGTAGGCGATACGATCTTTATCGGCAGCACACCATTAGGCAACAGTAGTTTATCTTTATATCTTCGGGAATATCACGATAACGCATTATCTATGTACCCGGCAATCGGAAACGTAAAAGAGGGACGATTACCAGAGGAAGCGATGGAGATTGCTCTGTCGGAGGATGCGCTTCAATATCTTGGATTGGACGCTGTAATTGGCGGTACCGTTTCTCTGGATTTGAGTGTTTCCGTTATGGATGGATCGCTGCCAGAGTTAGAATATTCTGCTGATTTTGTATTGACGGGCATTCTGGAAAGCAGCTATATCGGCTACGCATCTGGTACGGTTGAGGGGATTGTCGGTGAGGGAACCGCAGAAGAACTGTTGCCAGAAGAGTATCTGCTTTATTCCACAGATTTTAAGACTTATGACAAGCAGAATTTTCAAAGCATCATTTATGCTCTCGCAGAAGATTTGAACGTGGATGAACGGTATATCCAATATAACTGGGTTTTGCTTGACGCTATTGGTATTTCCTATGATGAAGCGGCAGACAGCGATACCGGTACGGGATTTTCATTTATGACTGCGGCGTGTATTTTGGTGGGTGTTCTGGTCTTGCTGGCGGCTGGGCTGGTAATCTACAACATTCTGAAAATCTCTATCACAAAACGCATCAAAGAATACGGAACACTTCGTGCGATTGGTGGAGAACGAGGGCAAATCTATCGTTTGGTTTCTTTGCAGCTTTTGATTCTCTGTGGAGCCGGTATTCCTATCGGATTGCTGCTCGGTATATTGTCGGCAAAAGGTGTATTGATTGCGGCTACGGGGCTTCTCAATCCCGATCTGTTTATGGCAAACAGCATTTCCGAATTGAACTCTGCACTCAACACCGCCAGTACGGTAAAACTACCGATGCTCTTTGCCAGTATCGCAGTCATACTTCTGTTTGCTCTGCTGGCTGCCTTTCCTGCTGCCCGGTACGCATCCCATGTATCTCCTACTGTTGCTATGTCGGGGCAGACTGTGAAAATCAAACGCAGGATAAAAAGGAACCGCAACATCCGTAATTTTGAAGCCTATTATGCAAGGCTCAACCTAAAACGAGGGCGTGGAAGAACAGCAGTTACCATTCTGTCTTTGGTTATGAGTATTACCGTATTTGTTGCCTTGCAGAGCTTTACAGGGCTGCTTGATGCCAGCAGTTCCGTTCAGGACATGTATTTCAGCGACTATGCAGTTACAAATGAAACCGTTGGCATCCCATCAGAAGCCGTAAAAACATTAGCGGAAAATGACGCAGTAGAAAGTGTTTCCACTACACGGCTTTCTGTATTTATGCCAGGTGCCGGTGATATACTGCCCTTTGAAACTGATCTTTCCGTACAGAGCCATGAAACCTTGCAGCTTGTAAATGTGGATGAAGCACAATTACAAATCTACGCTCCTAACTTGTCTGCTCAGGATAAACAGGCTTTGAAAGATGGAACAGGCTGCCTTGTAAAAAATCCCATTGCCTTTTCTTATGGAGATACAACTGTTCAGCAGACTGATCTTACCGTAGGTGATACCATTCAACTGGGAGACAGAACACTTCCTGTATTAGGATTGATCGATACAGCAATCACAATCAATAATGATGGCTTTACGAATGGTGTTCAACTCATCGTGAATGACGAAATATACTGTTCACTGCTCGGAAACGACAGTTATTCAGAAGTCTATCCTACATTACAGGATAACTCCGATACAGATACCTTTGAAAGCTGGTTGGATAGCTGGTGCAGCAATTATCCAGGAACACATTGGCTTTCCTATCTCCAAAGCAGCAATGAGATGATAGAAAGCTTTGAACAGATCAAAATGCTGTGCTGGGTGCTTATCATCTTTATCGGTATCATTGGCATCCTGAACATCATCAATACCGTTTACAGCAATATTCATACTCGTGTCGGTGAAATCGGGATGCAGCGGGCTATTGGAATGAGTGCCGCAAGCCTTTGTAAAACATTTCTGTGGGAGGGCGCTTATTACGGTATCATTGCGTCAGTGATTGGAGCAGTGTTTGGCTATGTCTGCTGTATCTTTGTCGGAGCAGCACAGACCGATGCTTTACAGCTTGTCGCTGTTCCAGTTATGGCGATTGTGGAAGCTGCGATTATTTCTATTGTGGCCTGCCTGCTTGCAACGGCAATTCCTCTGCGTTCTATTGCAAGAATGAGCATTGTGGATTCTATTGAGACTGTTGAATAATATCAAAAACGACAATTAAAACAAGAAATCCCCCATGAAGCAAACCTTGTTGCTTATGGGGGATTTCTGTATGTTCTTTTGGGGTGTGCTAAGTCCCGTATAAGCGTGGTGTTGTTATGTTTGGTGTGGTATCTTTAACTATGGGAAACTCCCGTTTCCCATTTGCTTACAGCCTTATCGGATATACAGAGTTGTTCTGACAACTCTTTTTGGGTAATTCCCTTTTCTTTGCGAAGTGCGGCAACAAATGCGCCGAATTTCTTCTTATCAATATTGAACATTGGCTTTAACCTCCTGTGATTGCTAAGAGCATTATCGCTCTAACGCTGGCATTTCGCAACCGAATGGCAAGCGAGTTCTCTATTTTGAGGTTGAATGTAGATAGAGTTCCAGCATTTCAGTATCAGGGGTTAGAATTTATTCAGTTGCTCTATGCGCTCTGCTACACGCTTATCAATATTCGTTTTTTGCTCTGGCGAAAGATGTAAATTTCCGCGCCTTTGATAGAAAGACAACGCAAAGGGCGGAAAACAGAATGCCGAAAACGATATATGCCCAATTAAAGAATAAGATATTGATTACATATCGAGCCGATGGCTGTGTAAAGAGGTTTACAAACGGCTCTCGGCTTGCGGCTACTTCCATAACTCCGGCAATATTTGTAGGATCAATCCCGCAAAGAAACGCACCAATTAAGTACAAAGCTACTTTCTCAACGATGGATGGAATAAGTAACCCCAGCATATAGACCGATATTCTTTGCGATTTGCCGCATTTTCCAAGATACAGCGTCTCCAAAAGACACGGTATCACCGCAAGGCTAATGCCTAATATTGTTGGATTCAAAGTAAACCCTATAAGGATAAAGACAAATCGTATAATCAGGTATGAACCCAAAACGACCAACCAACCAACGAGTAATACAGCTAAAGTATTTTTCTTGCTCTGCAACTGCATCTTTTCACCTCCCTAAAGGACGTTCCACTTTTGGAAACGTCAAAATCACGGTTGTACCGCCATTAGTATTTGAATGAATATCTACCTTTATTGTTAAGTCACTCGCCATTTGCTGCACAAGATATAGCCCCATTCCCGTAGAGCGGCTCAAATAGCTGCCTACGTCCCCGGTAAAGCCTTTGTCAAAGACAAACGGGAGATCAGACGCGGGAATACCTGTGCCGTTATCGCAGACGGATAGAACAATCTGCCCAATTTCTCTATTGTCGCTTACCGAGAAATGAATAGCAGGTGTGGCATCATGCGTGGCATACTTTACGCTGTTGCTGATAAGCTGCCCCAAGATAAACATGAAGCCTTTTTTATCAGAAATTACGGTGCAGTTATTTCAAGAATATGTGACTGAAAAATGGGCTTCTTCGAGCAAAGATAAATTGTCCTCGACCGCTTCCTTGCAAGTTTCCAAGATAGGAAGCGGTTCAAAATAATAGTCTTTATGAGCTGCCCCCAGCCGTGAAAAATACAAAATCTGTTCTACATTCTGTCGTGTATGGTCGCGCACATATAGCATACGGGTATGCACCAGCGGTGACATTTCATCCTTTCGGTTATCCAAAAGAAGCGTCATAAGAGATAGAGGTTTCTTGATTTCATGCACCCAATTTTCAATGTAACTCTCGTAGTCGGTAATCTTTAATTGCTGTTCGTTCACATATTCCAGTTGTGTTCTCAAATGATGGGCTAACTCATGGATATATGGGTGCATTGATGCAGGGGTGCTTTCGCACAGCAGATACTCATTTGTGTCATCTGGCTCTAACAGGAAGCGGCGAAAAGCGGTATCTATTTTACTGCGTCTATGGATTGCACGGGCAAAAGGAATGACAAGTGCGACAAATGATACAAATATCATTAGTTCTACAAGATTCAAGAAATCCCCGGGATAAGCCACCCATGCCAGAAATGCAAAGAACAGATCCAAGCAGACGAGAGTAATCAGCCAAACACAATTAGATGATATATAAGTCAAGAGCGTATGCAATTTTTTCATACTTCCACCCGCTCTTTCAGACGATAGCCTTGTCCTCGCACCGTTTCAATGCAATCATCAAGCCCAACTTCACGCAGCGTTTTCCGCAGTCGTGTAAAATTGACTTGCAGCGCATTTTCATCTATAAACTCCGCTGTTCCCCAAAGCACATGAAACAGGTCGCTCTTTGATACAAGGTTCGGGCTGCTCTTTAAAAGGGTGAGAAGTATTTTCCCCTCATTCTGCGGAAGAACATAAGATTTCTTTCCTGCATAGAGCGTAAAAGTGTTTGGATCAAGCAGGAATCCGCCCCCGTTAAGCAATCCCTGCAGTATCTGTTCTTCTTTGCGGCGCAAGAGGTTTTTAATGCGGGCAAGAAGCCGTTCCGTGTTGCATGGCTTTGTTAGGTAATCGTCCGCCCCTAATCCTAAGGCATGAACTTCGTCCTGTAATTTATCTCTTGCAGTTAATATCAGCACAGTCCCAAGTCGTTTGGCCTTTATCTCTTTGCAGACTTCAAAGCCAGAGTGAAAAGGAAGATTGATGTCGAGCAATATTAAATCCGGGGAAAGAGCCATTATTTGTGATACAGCATTTTCAAAATTAAGCAAAGGGACAGCGTCATATCCCGCTTTTCTCAAGACATCAATCAATTCTTCGCGCATATATACATCATCTTCAACCACAACTATTTGCGCCAATATGAACACCTCCTTTCCTGAGTACGCTTATTAAGAATTTGGCTTCCAATTTAATTTGCTGATTTCGCGGTTTGCTGTCCGCGCAATAGCCACACCGTACAATGCAAGCATACAAACAACGACAAGCGCCATAACGAGCAGCATAGGATAAGACTGTTGCAGTTTTGCCGTATCAGAGTATAGGTAATGCTGCATTGCGCAAATTCCGACTGTACCACTAATACACGCAGGAAGCAACGGGAGCAGAAAATACCATAGTACCTGCTGATTTATGGAACGCTTCATTTGTTCGCGCCGTGCTCCCAAAATGGAAAGTATTGCATACCTTGCCTTTGTTTCCCGCATTTGCGTCAGAAATTGAAGGGCAAGCAGAGCGCAAGCGATAATCAGAAGCATAAAGCCCATGTATAAGGTCGTGTAACTTCCAGAAATCACATAAAATAGTTGCCGTCCAAAATTATCCAAATAGCTTTCGTAGTACAGGCCAGAGGGTTTTAACAGATTACGAGCCTCCATAATTGACGCCATCAGGCCGTTGGCTTCCACAGTTTCGCTCGGAATACAGAAATTGTGATAAACCGTAACGGTATCTGGATCTACATATTCGGAATATACTTCATCGGGAACAATCAATGCAGTTACGATTTTTACGTTTTCATCCGCAGTCAAGCCTTTCATCGGTACTGATGGGATAAGCGTAATTGGCAGTCCGTCAATAGAAATCAAAACTTTGCCATCAGCCTGTGCGTTCTCCGCAATCTGGTTCAACATGGCGGTGGTTTCTTCTTTTGTACTCCCCAAAAAATCCGGGTTAAGATAGAATACAGCTTCGCCGTTTCCAAGAACGATAGCTTTTTCTCCGGCTGCTTCCAGCAATTCGTTATATGAAGATACTGGAATTAAAAATGGCGAAGCACCCGCAGTATCAATACACCCTAAAAGGTTAAGCGCGGCCGGTTGATTGGAACTAAACTCATAGCTTGCAGCTCCTTGTGTGGCGGGATCCTCTACTTCTGGCGGCAGATTCAAAACAATCTGTTCACGCAGCCCAGACCAGTCTATGAAAGAGTTTGCGTCCACGGAAGCTGGGCGTTTCATTGTTCCTGTTTCCATACGGCTCAAATCCGCTACATAGGGCTGCATTTGTTTACCCGAAAGGCATTTTTCAACAGTCGCTTCATTGCCCGTGACGGTAAAATCGTAAACAGAAGATCCCCGCGTCATTTGGTTCCCATACGACATAATGCGGGTTGATCCGTCTGCAATGAGCATGATAGTAAGCATAATCAAAATAGATGCAACGCCGATTGAAATATACTTGTGAACTATATTTTCGTGTAACTGTCGCAGTGTGAAAATATATAGACCGTGTGTTGTGTTGCGTTTCACAGAAGCCGCCGCTGCGCTCAACAAGCCTGCAAGCCCGCGGATAAAAAGCATTGTTCCCACAATACCTAATATCACGGCAACAATTATCATCATACCGCCCGCAACCATGAAATACTTTAGGATTACCCAATATGCAAGCGCCAAAATTACCGCTCCGAGAATGAGGGAAAATAAGTTCCCGCCCATTTTTCCAACTTGCTGTTTCTTCGCCATTTCTCCATAAAGGAGTTGATGGATTTCTTTGTTGAATAATTTTCCGCAAAGGATGAACAACGCGACAACTTGAATCATTAGAAATCCAAGCGTTGTCAAGAGAACAGCACTCACAGAAAAACTTGACTGATGTGCAATTATGCCACGACCTACAAGCCGTGCCGTAGCAAGGCTGATTACCTCTGATAAAAAGCCGCCGCAGATCAGGCCGACCAAAAGAGCCAGCAGGGATGTGATTAGCCCCTCTGCCATGATTTGAATAAACAAGCGTCGCTTTGTCATTCCAAACATCAGGTAAAGCCCTAATTCCCGGCTCCTACATTCAAGCTGATATTTGTTCGCAAAAATGACAAGGGAAAATACAAACAGCAGCGAAAAAAGATAAACCGTCGGCATTAGCATTGTCAGGAGTCGATTAACAGCGTCACTTTCGATTTCCTCCAAGAAGCGCATCACGTCCTGGCTTCCAAGGGCGAGAACGATATAAAATGCGGCTACAGCCGTAACCATAGTAAGAAAATAAATCAGGTTCTCACTACGGTTTTGTTTGGAGTTTCGCCACGCAAGATTAAAGAACATTTGCGCTCCCTCCTCCCATCTGTGCCATTACCTGTAAGATACGCGCATAAAATTCCTCCCGTGTTTCAGTCGGAATTTTCCGGCGCAGCTCATGGAAAATCACACCATCCTGTATGAACAGGATTCTGGAACAAAAACTTGCAGCGTTTGGGTCGTGTGTTACCATCAAAATCGTGCGTCCACGACCTTGATTGATCTCGTACAGTTTTTCCATAAGTAGTCGCGCTGCCTTTGTATCCAATGCGCCCGTCGGCTCGTCCGCTAAAATAATATCAGGGTCAGAAATCAAACTGCGGGCGGCAGCGACGCGCTGTTTTTGACCACCTGACATCTGCGCCGGAAATTTGGAAAGCACATCTGTAATTCCAAGAAATCCCGCAATGTCATTCAATTTCTTCTCCGCCGCAGATATATCTACATTATGGATAGAAAGCGGCAGCAGGATATTTTCTCTGCCAGTCATGTTGTCAAGCAAAGCAAAATCCTGAAACAGATAGCCTATTTTATTGCCCCGATACTCAGCCAGTTTTTCGCTATCAAAGGAACTCACATTTGCGCCGGAAAGCAGGACTTGGCCGGAGGTCGGTTTAATGACCGTAGCAATACAATTTAGCAGGGTCGTTTTCCCTGATCCGCTTGCGCCCATGATACCTAAAAATTCGCCATCAAGAACATCAAAGGTAATGCCATTGAGGGCTTTTGTAGGAACGCCTTCTTTCGTATATCCCTTGTGTATATCTCGGACTTCCAAAAGTTTTTCTTTGCAATTCATATTATCACCTTTTGCCTTTTCGCTTCTTGGTTAGTTGTTGATTATATTTTACTGCATGGCAGGAAGATAAAACACTTACAGTTGATGTAAGGTTTCTATGTTGAATACTAAAGAGCGGCGATATGGCGTTTATGCCAAATAGCCGCTGCTGTTTTTTGTATTTATTTTATCCGATGTATTTCTCTGATTCAAGGCATTAGTTATGAATTATTTTGGCTATAATAAGGAACTGTATAAACATATCAGGAAGAAAAGGTGAACAGTAGAATGTAATAGGGTGATTAAATTATGCCTAAGAGAGTCAAGGAAGAAAAACGACCTGTTGCGAAAATTGACTTCAAGCCGTATGGTGCGGAGCGCGGCAAGCAGTATGCCGAATGGGATGCGCAGCGGCGTGTCGCTGCTGATTGACATTGAAAACTGCATCAAGACGCAGCAATCCGCAGGCCATGAACGCTGGGCAAAAATTGAAAACCTGAAACGCGCCGTCCGCACAATGGTATTTCTCGACCAGCACGGCTTTTCCCGCTATACCGATTTGGAGAAGAAGATCACGGAGCTTCAGGACAGCAACGGGCAAACGACCGCTACGCTGAAAGCATCAGAACGCTGCCTGTCTGATCTGGCGCTGCTGATAAAGTATACCGCCACCTACAAAGAGCTAAAGCCGCTATATAGCGAATACAAAAAATCCCGTGACAAAGAAAAGTATCTGCGCGGACGTGAGCGCGAAATCATTCTCTTTGAAGCGTCTGCGCGGGCGCTGAAAGCGGCGGGCGTCGGTGATAAGCTCCCCGACCTTGCCAAGCTGCGCGCGGATTATTCCAGACTGACCAAAGAAAAGAATCGGCTGTGCGCCGAATACGGAAGCCTGAAAAAATGTATGCAGAAATACGATGCCGTCAAGCAGAACATCGACAGCATCCTGTCCCCCAACCGTGGGCAGGAACAAGACAAAGCCTTGTAGTTTCTCCGACATTCACACATTATTTTCAAGTAATTTAATGTGTGTTCGTCGTTTCACGATTGACAACCGCACATCATTTCTTTATAATATAATGTGTGATTGTCAAAGTGAGGTGAGAAGCATGAACGCCAAGGAGAAAATCGAAGAACTGCTGGAAGCGTCGGAGGACGGCACGATCACCGCAGCGCAGGTGACGGAAGCCGGACTGCACCGCAGCGTTTTACAGGAGTTTGTCAAGAGCGGTGAGATGTACCGCTTCGGGCGCGGCCTGTATGTGCGGAGCAGCGCATGGGAGGACGATTTCTACCTCTTGCAGCGCAAGTATGGGCGCGGGATTTACTCGCACGATACCGCCCTGTATCTGCTGGGCTATTCAGACCGTACCCCGGCGAAATATACGATGACCTTTCCAAAGGGCTACAATGCCCCGTCCTTGAAGCAGGAGAACTTAATCATCAAGCGCGTTGTGCCGGAGAACTATGAGTTCGGCAGAATTGAAATTGAATCCCCCTCCGGCAATCCAATTCGTGTTTACGATTTGGAACGGACGCTGTGTGACATTCTGCGCGGCAGCGGCAGCGATGTTCAGGTCGTCGGAGAAGCTATGAAACGCTATGCAGCGTCCAAGAATAAGAATATTCACAAACTGATGCAGTACGCAGACCAGCTTCGCGTGAAGCCTAAGGTGCTGCGATACATGGAGGTTTTGCTATGATTACAAAAAATCCGATGCAACTAAAGGCCTTTATCAAGAATAAAGCGGCAGAGAAGCATATTTCGGCACAGCTTGTCATGCAGAATTATATGCTCGAACGGCTGCTGGAACGGATATCGCTCTCGCCCTATAAGAACACTTTCATTCTCAAAGGTGGATTCCTTATTTCCGCCATTGTGGGACTGGACACGCGGGCAACAATGGATCTGGACACGACGATCAAGGGCTTCACCCTGACGCATGAAGCAATCCGCAAAATCTTTACAGAGATTTGCGCTGTCCAGATTGCCGACGACGTGCAGTTTGAGGTCGTCGGTATCTCTGACATTCGGGAAACCGACGATTACCCCGGTATCCGGGTTGCGCTGAAAGCAAACTATCCGCCGATCAGCGTACCTCTGACGGTGGATGTCACCACGGGCGACATGATAACGCCCCGCGAGGTGGAATACACATTCTCGCTGCTGTTCGATGACCGCACAATCAGTATTCTTGCCTACAACCTTGAAACGGTACTGGCGGAAAAGCTGGAAACCGTGCTGTCCCGAAACATTGCGAATACCCGTCCGAGAGATTATTACGACGTACATATCCTGTATGCGCTGCGCGGCGCGGAATGTGACAAAGCGACGCTGCGCAGGGCGCTGGAACGGACGACGCAGAAACGCGGCAGCGGCATGATCCTGACAGACTACCCGGAGATTATGAAAGAGATCCGCAAAAGCGATACGCTCCGTAGGCTGTGGGAGAAATACAGCCGCGAGTATGAGTACGCAAAGGACATTGCCTTTGATGATACCTGCAATACCATTCAGACGATTATGGACGCAATCATGGTGTAAACGAAAGGAGGCTTCTTTATGGGCTGGCCTGCTTTATTTCGGAGCATGATCCCATTTGGGACTGGGTGATTTTCGGGCTGGTGTTTCTCGTGGTCGGTGCGCTGCATCTACGCGCACGGGACAACTGAAAGCAAGCGCAAGGTCACGGCTTAGAGGGCCTGTATGCCTTGCTTGGAGCGGCTTTGCCAACTTTTCTAATGAAAGCAAACAAAACATTGAAACCGGAGTTATCATTGAAGATTCAGCGCTTATTGCCAGACTATATGATGAATTTTTTGAATACATTAAAGGCAACTCTACTCCTTACTTTGATGATGACTTCAATTTACTCAGACTGCTCACTCTTAACTTGATTGCGAAATTTACTGTTCATAGAGCAAAATTGTCGGACACACTATTCCAACGAACTGCCTATGGCACATACTATCTGCCGGATTCTCCTGACAACGTATATTTTTCTGGCGAGGATCTTGCAGAATTAGTATTTGACTTGCAGAGCTTTCAAGATTTGGATGTACGCGCCGAAAACACCTATTCGGAAGATAATAACGGGTACAATGATGATATTGATGAAATTGTGGCTCGTCTATCTGAAATAGATGTTAACTGGCTCATAGAAATTGCATCTGACGATGGGGTTTTGTTTGACTTTGTAAACTTCAATTATGAACAGACGTGGAATAACTGCTTACAAGAATACAGCGCAGAAGCCTACGACGAATACTTGGATGAATATGTAGAGAGAGCTCAAAATGATGCAATAGATATCTATGATTCCAAAAAGCAAGATTTTGAAGATGTTTCAGATATTTTTATTCGGGGCATTGATTCAATCATTGAAGTACTCAAATTAGTTGAAGAACTAATTGACAGGTACAAGGATACGAGAATAAGTGCCGACATTGAT
>OGXS01000867.1_pt1 | contig 24015 bp, 19 predicted proteins | sample 1576371 | NCBI WGS metagenome assembly OGXS01 (sample SAMEA3541475, study PRJEB24748) | human gut metagenome | biome: human gut; feature: human-associated habitat; material: faeces | place: China | collected 2012
GGGCGGACAGCCCGAAGCTGAGGACGAAGAGAGTTTCCAAATCAGTGGCAAGTGGTTCAAACCGAACTACCACGCTCATATCGTATTCGATTGGATGAACCACGACACAGGAAAGAGCCGAAAGCTCAATGACGAGGATATGACAGAGATGCAAACCTTGGCAGCCGATTTACTCTCTATGAAACGAGGAAAATCCAAAGCCGAGACAGGCAAGGAACATTTGGAACGCAACGATTTCATCATAGAGAAACAGAAAGAGGAGATGAACCGCCTTAATGCCACAAGACTATACCGTGAGCATCAGTTGGAACAGGCGAATCAAAAGATGCAGGAGGCGGAAAATGTTACCAACGCTCTCATGGAGCAAGCCAGCCAAAAGCAACAACAGAGTGAAGACCTTGACAGGGCTATCAGCGAGAAACGCTCCAAACTGAACAAGGAAAAAGGGAGCGAACTTTTGGATGTCGCTGTCGGCTGGGCTACAGGCAGGTCAAAAGCTCTGAAAAGCGAAATTGAGGATTTGCGTGATGAGATTTCCACGCACGAGAACACTATCGAGAGGTTGCAGTGTAAAATCCAGACAATGCAGAGCGACCATCACCGTGAACTGATGAAGCTGGAGGGTAAGCACCAGTCCGAACTGAACCGCAAGGAGGCAGAGCATACGCAGGAAACCACAAGACTTAAAAATCGGATTGCTTGGCAGAACCATATTATTGGCTGTCTCAGTTTTCTGCTACTCAAAACAAGCGACATCTTCCGCAAGGCTGTAAACGGCATCATCCGTTTGGCAAAGGATTATTACAAGCCACGTTTTGACTCGGAGCAGGTATCGGACATCAAGAGTGCGCTTAACCTGTTTGGGAGTGACAAACAATCTCACCGTGCAGCCGGGGATTTCCTGTATATTTCAGCCAAGCAAAAAGGAAACTTGGATAGCCGTGAGCAGGTCAAAGCCCAACGAGAGGTCGAAAATGTGGTGGAAGGTCGCTACGACTACCAGCAAAAGAGGGGCTTCTCAATGGGAAGATAACCGATAATGCTATGTCAGTGATAATAATCGTAAGATTTTGACGTACAACCGAATAAAAAGAGTAACTTTGTAAATAAATTAAAGAAGATTATGACTAAAAAGAAAAAACATACCAAGAAGAAAAGACAGCAGCCTAAAACCAAGAAACAAAAGGTAATGGCTAAGCAATCCATCAATGGCTTTAATCTATTTGAAACACAAATGCGCGCTATGGGTAAACGCTTGCTTGAGGTCTTTAAGGATAAAGATACTGTCAATGCAACTTTAAGAGAGCATATTGAGACGATTGAGGGCTATTTCAGGAAATATGATTCTGTGCAGTTGCTTGGAAGCATTGGATTATATTTATTAGATAACCTTCCCAATCTTGAAAAGTATTTTATGGCACAGATGAATGGCACAGAGATGCATCTGGACGAAAATGCTGAAGTGATAGCGGAATATGCAATGAACTTTGGTCTTTCAATGCCAAATGATGGCATAGATAATCCCACAGATGAAGTAGTTAAGGATTTGAGAAATCGATTGAGGGCCTTGTTCATGACATATATCTATCAAGATATGCCTTTAGTTGATGATCCTATGCAGTCCATTGATTGGATGATTCATATGGATACTATAGCTGTTCGTGGTGATGGTTATCAAAATCATGTATATGAAGTATTTAAAGAAATGTTCTTCCCTCATACAACCTTTTACCAACAACAATTTGGATATAGTGTTGACCAACTATTTGAATTCTTTATGGATCTGGAAAATAGAGTTATATGCAAGATTGCTAGTCAAGAGAATATCTATGGCATAACAAAAATGCATGAACGGTGGAAGAAATGGGACGAAAAGACATTTGGTCCTATTGACGATGAAGCTACATTAGAGAATCGAGATTTCTCAAAAGGTCTGTTTGGCGCGTTCTTTGAGGCAAACCCGGATGTAGCACACACGGAAGACGGTATGCATTTCCTAATGTATCAACCAAATGATTATGGGAATTCTGATAAGATATTTTGGGTTTATCCTCAAAACGAAGTGGAAACAAGAATTCTAGATTCTCTTTCTATGGAATTTGGCGATAATTCTGCTTTTCTTGCAGAAAGCGATTTCAAAGGCAGTATTATGAATGGTCATAGTATTTTTGAGAAACCATTTGTTAAAGATGGTGATAAATACTATTGCTTTACTCCTATGATTCCTCATAGAAATCTGTTCTTGATTGCAGAAAAACTTATGATGCGCGATGGAGCCTATTACCAGAAGAATTTCCAGCAGAATACAAGTCCGATTAGCCGAGACTTTTATATTGAGAATAAAGTAAAGTCTGTTATGGAGTCATTTCTGTCAGATGTCACATTTTATTCTTCTGTACATTACAAGATAGTAGAGGATGAGGTAGAAAAGAATCCAGAACTAGATATTCTTGGCGTTTCAGATAAGGCCGTCTATATTATAGAAGTTAAAGCCCATGAACTTTCTTATAAGGACAGAGTTAGGTTGGATGGAGCCAAGTATAAATTCAAGGCCTCTGTTGCTGAGGCATGTAAACAATGCTGCAGGTCAGTTGATTTTATCAATAACTCAACAGAACCTATATTTGGCACACAACAAGGGGCAGTTTTAATTAACAAGACAAAACCAATATACAAGATAGCTGTAACCTTTCAGCATTATTCTTCGTTGTTGGGACAGATGGATAAACTTGTGGCTGCTAGTTTGATGGAGGAACGCTTCCGTGATACATGGGTTGTGTCATTATTTGACTTGATGGTTGTTGCTGACTTTGTTGAATCAGAAGATGAATTTTTATCTTATCTTGACATGCGAAAGATTATTAATACTAATCATAGTACATTTCATGATGAACTTGATTTGCTGGGTCAATTTCTCAATGAGAATCTGGCTGATAAGGTAATTGCCAATAAGCCAATGATGATTATCGGCGGATCTAGTGATATTGATGAGGAATATGCTAAGGATTTCTATCTGCCAATAAATCTTAGCTCCGAAAAGGAGTGAATGTATCAAATTGACATGAACCCAGAAAGTTTTTTGTCTAACTTTTGAGGTTCATGTCAACCTGTAGCTTTTATATTACAGAATTATTATTGCAATAATTATTGTGTACTAATTATCATCAGAATCTGCATATAGTTCGCATTGACGGATAACGGTTTCGAGGGCTGCTTCTTGTTCTTCAGGCGGGTACTTGTACTTTTTGAGCAATCGTTTTACCATAGAGCGCATCTTGGCACGAGCCGATTCTTTCTGCCGCCAGTCAATCGTTTTACTGCTACGTAAGGCTTCGGTCAGTTCCTTAGCCATAGCAACAAGTTGGTCGTTTTCGTAGAAATCTCTTACGGCTTGCGGTTTTGTCAAAGCATCGTAAAATGCTTGCTCTTCCTCTGTCAGTCCCAACTCTGACGCTTGCTCAGCATTCGCTTTCAGCTCCTGCGCCATTTTTAGCAACTCTTTGATTACTTCCTCGTTGGAAATCAAGCCACGCAAGTATTCGGCAAGTCGGGCATCAAGCATCTCACTGAACTTCTCGGCTTCAACCATCCTCTTTTTTGCGTGTTTTCTGATATGTTCTTCAAGCAAGCGTTTGAGTAGTTCGAGAGCAAAGTTTTTCTCTTTCATCTCGGCAATCTCTTTCAAGAAATTCTCATCAAAAAGAGAAATTTCAGTTCCCTTAGTGCTGAGTATTTCCACCACGCCGTCAGCCTTGATAGCCACTTTGAGCAACTGTGTAATACGCTCGTCTATGATTTTTCGGGTAATCTTCTTGTTTCCCGTAAGGCGTAAAAGCAACGTCCTAACCGCTTCAAAGTATGCTTCTTCATAGCGTTCCGCAGGAGTCAGCAGACTACGACAAAGCGATGCGGCTTGCGCTAGACGTTTGCTTTCTTCCATAAATACCTTTTGAGCTTCTGCAGAAACGGCATCCACTAAAATAATGTTGCCGTTTTCATCAGTCTGGGTAGTAGGTTGAGAGGAAACAAGATTATTTTTGTCAAGCAGTACATTCACACCGCCTCTTATAAGATTGGCTCGTTGCAAGTTGGAACAGTCGGCAAAAGCGGAATAGTCGTAATCATCCATACATTCACGGCAATGCTTTAGTGCAGCAACAAATTGCTGATAAGCAGTTGTCTTGATGTTCGGGTCACCAAAGCGTTTTTTGTCACGTCCTGTATAGTCGTGCATGGCTTTTTTTAGAGCCTTGGCTATGCCAATATAATCTACTACCAAACCACCGCTCTTTTCCGGGAAAACACGGTTTACCCTAGCAATAGCCTGCATCAGGTTATGTCCCTTCATAGGTTTATAAACGTACATCGTGGCAAGCGAGGGTACATCAAAACCTGTGAGCCACATATCCACGACAATAGCGATTTTCAGCGGTGAATTGTTATCCTTGAACTGACGAGCCAGTTCCTCTTTTCGTGCGCCAGACCCAATAATATCATTCCATTCTACTGGATCTTGGTTTCCTTGTGTCATGACTACACAAATAATGTCTTTCCACTGAGGACGAAGTTCTATCAGCTTTTTGTAAATATCAATTCCTGTAGCACGGTCAATCGCCACAATCATAGCCTTGCCCGTAAGCAAGTCGGCACGGTTGTTCTCGTAATGGTCTATGATGTCCTTACATAGAGAGTCTATGGTTTGCGGAGCTGAGAGCAAGGCGTGAAGACGTGCATTTTCATCCTTTGAGCGTTTGATGTCCTGTTCTTCCGCTCCTTCTTCCGCAAGTTTCTCATACTCGTTATCCAGCAATTTAAGCGTGTCGGCATCCAAATCCAATTTCAACAAGCGGCTTTCGTAATATACAGGGACTGTAGCACCGTCTTCCACGGCTTGGGTCATGTCGTAGATGTCGATATAGTTGCCGAAGACCTCTCTTGTATCGTTGTCGTCTTGCTCAATAGGTGTACCAGTGAAGCCGATGAATGCAGCATGAGGCAAAAGTTTACGCACGATAGCCGCAAAACCGAGTTTCAGTTCACCTGTTTCTGTATCTACTTTCGTTTTGGTATTTGACTGTGTGCGGTGGGCTTCATCGCTAATCACAATCACATCGGAACGATTGGTGATTAGTTTGTCACGGTCTTTGAATTTTTGGATATTGGCAAAGATAACACCATGACTTTTACGCTTTTCCAGCAGTTCATACAAGTGTTCGCCGTCAGTAGCCTTTATTGGCGTTTGGCGCAAGTAATCGCTACAAGCCGCAAAAGTGTTATGAAGTTGGTCGTTCAAATCGAGGCGATCTGTCAGCACAAGCAAGGTCGCACTCAACAGATTCTTCAAAAGCTGATGGGCATAGAATACCATTGAAAGACTTTTACCAGAACCTTGCGTGTGCCAGAATACACCAATTTTACCGTCATTGCGTTGTAAGGCTTGCTTTGTGCAGTCAAGAGCTTTCTTTACGGCAAAATACTGATGATAACCAGCAAGGATGCGGAGTTTTTTATCCACACCCATAGTGAGGGTGAAGTCTGCAATAATATCAATGAAGCGATGTTTGGTGAAGATACCATTAAAGAAAGTCTCAAAGTCGGCAAATACTGTACTTTCATAACTCCCGTCTGTGGTTTTCCACTCCATATACCGGTCAAGCGGTGCCGTAATCGTACCTACACGAGTGTCTGCCATGTCGCTTATCACAAGCATTTGGCAAGCGGTAAAGAGTTGCGGAACAATACGCATATAGTTCTGCAACTGCTGATGGGCTTCCTCCGAATTGGTAACTTCACGGGAAGGAGACTTCAACTCAATGACAGAGACAGGCAGGCCATTAACAAACACCACAATATCGGCACGTTTGGTGGAATTACCGTTTACGATCGTCCATTGATTGGCAACAACAAATGAGTTGTTGTCTATATTAACGGGGTCTATTATTTTAATATGGTCACTGCGCAGTGTTCCTTGGTCAGTTTTGAACGTAACGTCCAAGCCATTTTGTAGCCAATCGGTAAGGGTCACGTTTGCACTAACCAAAGGCTGGCTGAATAATTCACGTATTTGTCGGATAGCTTCGTCAACGGCTCCAACTTTGTCTGTTCCATTGATAAGCAACATCGCCTTACGCAATGCTCCCGGTATGGTGGCATCAGTGAGTTCTCGGCAGGTGTCGGTTTCAAGTTCCGGGCCATAATGATATTCATAGCCCATTTCCTTGAACAAAGAGATTATCGACTGCTCGTATGAATCTTCTGTAAAATGGAACGTATTAGGCATAATAGGTTGGAATTAAATTATCATTTATACGGCGGTTCAGCTCGATTTTCGAGTCTATAGAGGAAAGAATAGAGGCTATCCTATTTTGAGTTTCCAAATCAGGAACTTCAATTTCATAATTTGAGAACGAACTCTTGTTAATGATAGGCACAGCAGTAGAAGTTTTGCTAAGATAATTCAACTCTCTACCAACCAATGTCATAAAATAATAAACAAAATCCGCATTGAAGTTTTTATTGGGAATAATTGAGTTAAATTGCTGATTCGTAACAGTCGGTTCTTTGGTCATTACCACCTTTCCCAAATCAGAGCCTATACAACTCACACATATAGAACGTGACGGAAGTAAACAATTTCTTACTTCATTTAGTCCTTGTTCTGTAAGTGTCTTAGTCGTTTTAGGGGCAGACTTATGAGAGAGGTCGTCTGAGGGGGTCAAGAAAGGTATATATCCATCATAGTTCTCCGCAACTGATGTCCTTGGTGTTTTTCCCGTAACAATTTTACCAATATCTGATATATGTATTTTCTTTAATTCCATAATACAAACATTTACGATACATTCGTTCTACATATAGCACTTGAGCATCAAATTAACCTAATCCGTTGAGCATTATCTAATCGCCTATGACAATAGGATATTATTCCCAATATTTCCAAAGCATCTTGTTCTTCTATATTCCATAAGACTTTAGGCTCGTGTGCTTCAGGATTTCTGAACATACCACACAATCCCTTTAACAAATTTGCGAAGCCAGAATGTTCATCCTTCTCGGATTTAGAAATAAAACTATTGATAATCAATACGGGGTTACTACTAAATACCTGTTCGATAAGTTTATTTCCATCTTCCTTCGAGCCCGACAAATCTCTTATTCTTTGGAATAATCCCTTATTTGCTTCAAAAACAGCATGAAAATAGTTGTTTTGCAGAAGTTCCGCCTTACAATAATTTAATATTTCAGAGTGAGCTTTACGCTTTTCTACTTCAACTTTTAGATTATTAGCTTTTATTTCTACATCTGTAATTCTACTTGCCTTTTGGGTCTTAGAAAATTTGCCATCTTCATTATATTTGTAGCCGCAAAAAGCAAGCTGCTGATTTATTTTATCTCTCAATGATTCAAAACGTTCCTTTTCAGACACAAAACGTTCTGGGGCAAGCGCCACGGAAATAAACGTAAAAACGCAATTTGAACATTTTGATTCATTACATGCTTTAGCAAAAGCATTGTAAAGTCGATATCGTTTTGTGTTTGTAGGGTCAACATCTTCAATACCTGATTGAATAAGGCATTTATGTATCTCCGATCCAGTCAGACCTTCTGATGTATCGCCCAAGACATTGGCAATACATTCGATTACTACTGGTGTCAAAATATGCTGTTCCATAAATGAGAATTTAGCTGTTTGTTTGACCATCTAATGTGGCTTCTATCTCTTTGATTGATGGCATTGTTCCTTCAACCTTTTCAGGATAGAGTTTTTCAAGCTCATATTCGGATATTCCGAGAGGCTGACTACTTGATTCTAACGCATATTGAGCCAACGTATTGCTTTTCTGCTTGCAAATGAGTAATCCTATTGTCGGATTATCGCGCCCCTCCTTGCGAAGAAGATGATTGCAAGCAACAACATAACCGCCTAATTGACCGGCATCAGCAAAGTCAAACTCTCCGATTTTTACCTCTACTACCACATAGCAAGACAATTTAAGATTGTAGAAAAGCAAGTCTATAAACTTCTCTTTCTCTGCTATTTGCAAGCGATATTCTTTGCCTACATAGGCGAAACCTGTGCCAAGTTCCAACAGAAAGTTTGTGATATTGGTGAGCAATGTATCTTTTAGTAGTCGTTCATTATATTTTCCTCGTAATCCCGTGAATGAGAAATCGTAGGGGTCGCGTGTTAGTTCCTGCGCCAAATCGCTATCCACATCAGGGAGCGTACTCTTGAAATTTGTGAGAGCCTTTCCGCTGCGCTCATACAGATTTGTGCCTAATACATTGAGTAATATATCCCTGCTCCATCCATTCTCTAATGTTTGGCGGACATAGAACAAAGCCTTGTCTGAATCAGTCGAACATTTGTCTATGATATAACGATGATGTCCCCAAGGAATAGAGAATAAATCAGAATATAATCTTTCCACAAGCTGTGGAAGATTTTCTTTCTCAGATTCTTCCACAATTTGTGGAAGAATTGCAATCTGTTGTTTATAAAGAGTATAGAAACGTTTTGCGTAACGGATTGATGTTTCAGATAATCCTTCCACATCAGGCATTTCATGGCGCAAGTCACGGCTTAATGTAGCGTAAAACTTACTGCCATACTTGTTATCTGCTTGCTTTTCTTCAATATCTTTACCGAGTTCCCAATAATAGCGAAGCAATTCTCTATTCACTTTTATAGCCGCCTTGATTTGGCTGCCACGATAACGCTTTACAAGCTCTTTAACCCATAAAGTGTAATCCTTATCTAATATGCCGATAGATTTAACCATTTTATTTCTCCGTTTTTATTCACTAATTTTTAGTTCACCAGACATTAGCTGTGGGAGAAGCGTGTCACGCATCTTTGCCAACCTTGCATTTTCAAGACTGTTAGAAAGTATCGTTTTGATAAAAGGAAGAACTATGTCTCCATACCTTTTTACATACGGACTTTCATTTGAGTATATTGGAAGACACTCAATATCTTTTGTATTTATACCGGGGATTGCAGCCTTTCCTCCAATTGAATTTAATTGGTTCATAATGTATGGTGTACGCATATAAAAATATGCAAACGCATTATAAGCGTTATCCATTAAGTCCAAGATGAAGACATGCTCATTGATATACATTTCGTTGAAAGGAAATCCTTCTCCAAAGATAGAGAAATTTGGAATAAAATATCCCGGTTTGCCTCCGTCTTTGTAAATCAATAGCTCATATCCATTTATCTTTCCCTTTTTTATAGTTTGAGCATATTCTTTTGGAATGTACTTTGTCTTAGAATAGTCATAATACCCCAATCCTTTGATATTTTCCGCCCCAATGCTTGGAACGCCTTCAAAGGTTGCACCACCTTTGGGTCTTTTTCCACTTTCTATATTGTGAGGTATATCTTCGATGTAAACTATTGGTAACTCTTTGGGGGTACTACCGAGAGCTGAATCTACAAATTCACCGCCTCTGAATGGCTCGAAGTCTACGAACCACGACTTGAACAACGCCTGCGCCTGCTGCTCTAAATTATCATTTCCTTGTCTGTTTTTCAGGAAAGATGAGCCACTGTTATGTGTCAAACAATACCACATGCTAATTTATGAATTTACGGTGTGAGAGTTTGACATTGTTTTGATTCACCATTGCATAGTGCATGGTAGTATCAATCTTGACATGACCAAGTAAGCGTTGCACTTGTTCCACAGGCATACCTTTGTCGATAGCCATTGTTGCCAATGTACGGCGAAACTTGTGAGGATGAACACGCACGATCTTTGCAGAGCGGCCAATTTTGCGCAGACGAGTTTCTACCCCCGAAATCTCCAAGCGTTTATGCGGTTTAGCTAAAGAGACAAAAAGAGCCTTATTTCTGTCTTTGCGAGAAGCTAAGTATTGTTGTAGATGAATCTTTGCACGGGCATTGAAGTAAACGATGCGTTCCTTGTTGCCTTTGCCAAATACGATACATTCACGCTCTGTGAAGTTGATGTCTTCTCGATTGAGTTTTACCAATTCGCCTACACGCATACCTGTTGAAGCCAGTAAGTCAATAATGGCAAGGTCACGGATTTTAGTGCAACTATCACGGAGTTGCTCGATATTCTCATCACTCAATACTTCCTTGACCTGTGTTCCTGTTTTCACCTTATGTATTCTGCGGACAGGACTTTTGACAATGTAGTCCTCTTCTTCGAGCCAAGCAAAGAACGAAGAAAAAATCCGGCGGATATTATCAATGGTCACTTTGCTTGATTTGTTTTTTCGCTGGAATACGGCAAGGTAGGCTCTAATGTCCTCGGTAGTATAGTCGGTGACCTTTTTAGGCATCTTCTTAAATAACTGCCGAATGGTAGAGCCGTAGTATTTGATTGTAGGTGTTGTGCAACCCTCCACTTGCTTCGCGGACAGGAATATGTCAAGCAGACGGTCGTTAGACGCTGCATTTTCGTGCAGTGTCTCGCCATCTTCAGTAATAGTGTATTGGCTTACTACTTGAAGCAATACACTATTAAGGTGAGCTACTTGTTCAAAACTTAACACTTCTGTCATTGCGGTGCTGATTTCCTGAATTAATTTTTCTTTCATATTCTTCGTTATTATATGGTGAACCTAACGAAGAGTAGAAGCTATATCACTTGACGGTGAAGCCGATTTTTGCCAATTGCTTGCGGATTTCGTCTTCGAGCGTGTGCGACTGGGCGAATAAATCAGACAGTTCGGAAGTGAGGCGTTCCATTTTTTCTTGAAATGGTTCGCCGTCTTCCTCCACTTCGGCTATGCCGACATAACGTCCGGGGGTGAGGATAAAATCTTGCTTCTCTATATCCTTGATTGTTGCAATGGCTGAAAATCCCTTTTCGGTTTCAAGCGTTCCAGCACGAAACTGCTCAAAAGTATCTGCGATACGTGCGATGTCGTTGCCATGCTCCTCCGTTTCTTCTCCGCAAGAGAGTTCACGGTGTGTGCGGTCTTTCATATAGCCCATGTTACGAGCATCTATGAAAAGCGTCTTGCCCGGTTGTGCTTTGCTCTTTGTCAAGAACCATAAACAGCAAGGAATCTGCACATTGTAGAATAATTGGGATGGCATGGCGATAATACCTTCCACCAAATCGGCCTTGACAATGTTTTCACGAATATCTCCCTCTGTACCTTGTTGAGAGGATAGCGAGCCATTGGCAAGAACCAAGCCGATGCGTCCATTGTCTGCCAAGTGATACAACATGTGTTGCATCCATGCAAAGTTGGCGTTCCCCTCCGGCGGTATGCCGTATTGCCAACGTGGGTCGTCACGTAATTGGTCACCGCCCCATTTGGAGATATTGAACGGTGGATTTGCCATTACGAAATCCGCTTTTAAGAATGGATGTTTGTCATCGTGAAAGGAATCTCCGAAACTGTCGCCAAAATTGGCTTCAATTCCACAAATGGCAAGGTTCATTTGTGCTAATTTCCACGTATTGCTGTTAAGTTCCTGCCCATAGACGGATATTTTATTGATATTACCTTGATGGCGTTCAATAAACTTACTACTCTGCACAAACATACCGCCCGAACCACAAGCAGGGTCAAAGATTTTTCCCTTATAAGGCTGAATAACTTCAACTATGGTACGGACTACACATGAAGGGGTGTAGAACTCACCACCTTTCTTGCCTTCTTCACGGGCAAATTCTCCAAGAAAATATTCATATACACGTCCAAGCACATCACGAGCTTCCGAACCTGTAAAGTGGAGGTTGTTTTCAAAAATATCAATTACGTTACCCAAGCGGCGTTTATCTAGTTCTGGACGAGCATAGTTCTTGGGAAGAATGCCTTTGAGCTGCTTGTTTTCTTTCTCCAATGCTTCCATTGCCGCATCAACGACAGCTCCGATTTCGGCAGTAAGTGAGGCATTGACAACTTTCTCCCAACGAGCATCGACAGGAACAAAGAATATGTTATCGCCAATATATTCGTCTGGGTCTTCCTCAAAGCCTTCACCTTCAGCAACAAGTTCGTCATGCTTAACTTTGAAGCAGTCGTTGATATATTTTAGGAACACAAGTCCAAGTACCACACTTTTATACTCGGCTGCATCAAGATTGCCACGTAATTCGTTTGCCGAATCCCACAATGTTTGCTCGATGGTTTTCTTTACTACGTCCTTTGTTTTTGCTTTCTTTGCCATTATCGTATATAAAAGCGAAAAACTCCACCGCTATCCCTGCGAGGCTGACCAAAGCCCATAAGACAGCGAAGGAGTTTCGTATGTTGCTTTATCGTTTTGATTCTTCAGGTCATTAGCGCAGTTGTATTTTGATTGCAAAGGTAATACATTTTCCCCGGTTTTCCTTGCATAATCCAAGAAAAAGTGTACATGCAAAGTACAGGTACCATCTTTGGTTTAAGTACATTCAGTCGTTTATCTCCTCATGTCGGATGCAAAGGTAGCCAGCCTCATTGAATATGGAAAGGTCAAGCGGTAAACCGTTTGGAGCAGTTTCTTCCTCCTGCGGAGAGTAAACAGCCCCCAAACCTTTCCCCATTCATCGGCTTGGCTTAATGAAGCATCCGGCAACGGAGACAAACGACTGACGAAATAATAGAAATATCAACTCAAACAATAGTTCTTGGTCTGAAAACCGATTACACACCATTATTTTTTCGGAGCGGGCTAATTTTAGCAAGAACAAATAAGGCAAGCGGAAGACTGCACTCCCTCCAAAATAATAGATTCCTTTTTCCTCCTTCCCTTTGCTGCGTTGGTATTGCGGCATTAGTACATTTGCTGTGCGGCAAAATAATCCACAAATGAGATGGTCAAGGAAGATTATCCGGCAAAATATCGTACCTTTGCAGTGGCTTAGGAGATAAAGTCCAAATAGAAGTGGAATAGCGGAACCCAAATTGCATCGAAAAGAGAAGATAACGCCCAAATTGGCACTCCCAACGAGTTAAGAAACAATAAAAGCGTTAAATCTTCACCCTTTAGAATGTACCATTAAAGTTTACGACCATATTTCTGACTTATTACTCACAAACTATTGAGAAATAACTGGTTGCAAATACGGGTGTTGAACCACGCAGTTTTAATGTATTCACAGTTTGTGCCAATGATTCCCAAAAATTTTCACGGGCGACATTCCATCCCAAAGAAAATGAAGGGAACACATTCCAGCGGTTGTCACTACGAAAACGGGAAGAACCATCATAGCGTAAATTGATTTCAGCCAAATAACGTCCTTTATAATCATAGTTGATACGACCGAAGAAACCAGCAGTGGACCAGCGAGTGGTAGAACCACCAATTGTAGGAGTAACAGCATTTCCCTTATAATCCACTCCTGTCGTTATATCAATCTCATCATAACCATTTACTATAATCCCTTGTCTTCCTCCACTGAAAGCATGCCATTTGTTGTGCTCCATCTGGAAACCAGCCATTACCTTAAAGTTATGGTCATCTCCCACTTTAAAACCATATTCTGAATAAGCATTCAAATTAACATAATCTGTTCTTTCCGTATTCTCACGCACACCGGAGGTGTTTCCTTTAGAGTTTATCGTTGCTTCACCCAAAGCATTATGCACATAGGTATAATAAGTAGATTCATGCCAATCGTATCTTTTTGACCTATAGTTAAAGTCAATATGTGTCACCCAATTCTTAATAGGCTCCAGCACCAACCCCAACTGCTGATACATATAATCTGTCTGTGAAGTAGTACGCCCACCATCTTGTAATGCTAAGATTGGGTTGGAATTACCAAACAGATAACCGTTACTATCATATATCGGAAGAACCGGCCAGGTCTGGCGTGGCATATCTTCAAAGAAGGCAGACCCCATCTTAGTAGGTTTGCCATATTCAGTACGAGTAAATCGGGTACCTACATTCAAACGCGCCCACTTTGTCAAGCTGACATTCATCTTGGCATTGACAGACATACGTTGGAATTTTTCCTGATTAACTTTCAACAGACCATTCTGATCCAAGATATTACCGGATACATAGTAATTCATCTTATCCGTACCCCCACTGAAACTAAGATTGTGCTCTTGAGAGAATGCATGATCCTGCCATAAAGCATCATACCAATCAGTATTGGCATTACCTTTTGACCAGGAATCTTCCCAGTTTACTCCATCTGATTTAACCGGAACAGGATCTTTCAGTATACCATTCTGGAAATCCAAGATACGTTGCATGGTAGGGTCATCAAAACGAGCTCCTCCATTATTATTGAGAGCCGCTTCGTTATAATACGCAGCGAACGAATAAGAATCCAGTATTTCAGGAACTACAATCGGAGTGACCCAACGGAAGTTATTATTATAATTCACCTTAGCCTTTCCCTTAGAACCACTTTTAGTAGTAACCAAGACAACACCAAACGGTGCACGGGAACCATAAATGGATGATGCTGCAGCATCTTTCAAAACAGAGATATTTTCTACATCCTGAGGGTTAATGGAATTCAAGTCTCCTTCCATTCCATCAATCAGCACCAAGGGACTGCCAGAAGAACCATCACCGATTGTACCGGTGCCACGTACATTCATGCTCCCACTCTGATTCAGTTCACCACTCGTAAATGAGATCTGCAATCCAGGAACTACCCCTTGCAACCCTTGAGAAAGGTTAGTAATGGGACGCGCTTCTAAAGACTTGGAATCTACGACTCCTACCGAGCCTGTCAGATTCACCTTTTTCTGTGTACCGAAACCCACAACAACCACCTCGTCCAATGTTTGCGAATCATCTTTCATCGTAACATTCAGAACATTCCCGGTTACTACAATTTCCTGTACCTTATAACCGATATAAGAAAATACCAGCGTTTTTCCTTTTTGGACATTCAAAGAGTAATTACCATCCAAATCCGTGATGGCCCCTGTACTTCCTCCCTTTACTGCCACAGACACACCGATCAATGCCTCTCCTGCGGAGTCTGCAACATGCCCTTTTACAGTAATGGTACCAGCTTGCTCTACGGTTGCAACTCCAGTAGTCGATGTTTCTGCCGCCAGCATGGGAGTTGCCCCCAATACAGCCAGCCAAACTAATGTTTGCGCTAATTTCTGTCTGCGTGCTTTTATCAGACAATGCCATAAATTTTCTTTCATAAGTATCTTATATGATTTAATGATGCCACAAATGTCTAATCTTTGCCGATAAAATAAAAGAATTTCCAGTTAAATCACCGGGAACGTTTTCAAAAGAAAAGTCTGTAAAATATATCAGCCAAAACCGTAAAGAGTTTATAAAGCGATGCGACTAGACTATAGATGAAAAAGAATTATTATCTTTGCCACGCTCAACTTAAAGTGCATAAGATTACTTTTGCGCTTAAATATAACACTTGAAAACATGGTATTATTTTCAGAAGATCATATACAGGAAACCAAACGCAGGGGAAGAATTGAGGTCATTTGCGGTTCCATGTTCTCCGGCAAAACCGAAGAGCTGATAAGGAGACTGAAACGGGCAAAATTTGCCAAACAACGCGTAGAGATATTCAAGCCTGCCATAGACACCCGTTATTCCGAAGCCGATGTCGTATCGCATGACAGTCATTCCATAGCCTCCACTCCCATCGACTCGTCTGCCAGCATTCTGCTCTTCACTTCAGAGATAGATGTAGTGGGCATTGACGAAGCCCAGTTCTTTGACAGTGGCCTGATTGATGTATGCAACCAGCTTGCCAACAATGGTATACGCGTCATTGTTGCCGGACTGGACATGGACTTCCGGGGTATTCCATTCGGTCCTATGCCGGGACTGTGTGCCATTGCAGACGAAGTTTCCAAAGTACATGCCATCTGTGTGAAATGCGGCCAACTCGCCTCGTTCTCCCACCGTACCGTCAAGAACGACAAACAAGTACTGCTGGGGGAAACCGAAGAGTATGAACCGCTATGCCGAGAGTGCTATCAGCAAGCCATCCAAGCCGACCAAAAGGAAAGCGGTCATTAACAAATACAAAAAACAGAGCATTATGGAACGCAAAAAGATTACATTCGACAGTTTTATCCGCGGTGTCATACTCGGTGTCATCATTATCGGCATCCTTATGCTCTTCAAGCGTTTGAGCGGCGTATTGCTGCCATTCTTCATCGCATGGCTCATAGCCTATCTGATTTACCCCCTGGTCACCTTCTTCCAGTACAGATTAAGGCTCAAGAACCGGGTCATATCCATTTTCTGCGCCTTGTTCAGTATTCTGATTGTAGGAGGAACCGCCTTCTATCTGCTTGTGCCTCCCATGATGGACGAATTCGTCAGGGTAAAAGATTTGGTAATAGACTACTTTTCCAACGGAACCCACGACGGCAATGTGCCCAAAACACTCTCTGAATTCCTCCGTGAGAACATAGACACCCAGTTCGTCACCCAATTGTTCAAGGAAGAGAATATGCTGAACGCCATCAAGGAAACCGTTCCCCGGCTCTGGTCCTTGTTGTCAGAATCCGTCAATCTGCTGTTCAGCTTCTTCACTTTCTTCCTCATTCTTCTCTATATAGTTTTCATATTGCTGGATTACGAAAGCATTGCCGAAGGATGGACCCACCTGGTACCGCAAAAATACCGGCCTTTCGTAGTCAGTGTGATGAACGATGTAAAAGACGGCATGAACAGATACTTCCGCGGACAAGCATTCGTGGCATTGTGTGTAGGTATTCTGTTCAGTATAGGTTTTCTGATTATTGATTTCCCACTGGCCATTGGGCTCGGCTTGTTCATCGGCGCTTTAAACCTAGTGCCTTATTTGCAGATTATCGGCTTTATACCTACCATCGTGCTGGCCATACTGAAAGCAGCGGATACGGGAGGGAACTTCTGGATTATCATTGCATCAGCCCTTGCTGTATTCATAATAGTACAAGTCATTCAAGACGGATTCATCGTACCGCGTGTCATGGGGAAGATTACGGGCCTGAACCCTGCCATCATCCTACTGTCTTTATCAATTTGGGGCTCATTGATGGGTATGCTGGGTATGATTATAGCACTTCCGCTTACCACCCTTATGCTCTCCTACTATCAACGTTTCATCATAAACAGAGAAAAAATTCATAAGTTTGAACAGACTGATAATCAACAAGAAGAGTAAAAACAGAAGTCGTTCCCAAAACTTTTTCCCTTAATCCATTTGTTTTTTAAACAAAAGTACCTATCTTTGCACCCGCTTAACAGCAATAAGGTCTGAATCGCTAGCTCAGCAGGTAGAGCACAACACTTTTAATGTTGGGGTCTTGGGTTCGAGCCCCAAGCGGTTCACCAAAGAAAAGCAATTATCTAAAATAGATAATTGCTTTTCTTTTAAAGGCACCTACGACGTAATGAGTTGGCTGGAAACTTTATAAGCATACCGATGCTTCAGAACAAAAAGCAGAATCACAATGATTGTCAAAGCCTCCGAGAGTGGCATTGCCAACCAGATTCCCGACACACCCAAGAACTTCGGCAACAGAATAAAACTCGGAATAAGGAAAACAAAGCCACGCAACAAAGCAAAAATCGTAGCTGGCTTTATTCTTTCAACACTCTGAAAATAACCTACCACAGCAATATTCACAATGAAAAAGACAAAGCCGCTTGCAAAATAGGGGAAACCGTGTATCGCTATCTTCGCCGCTTCACTGTCAAGACTGATGAAAAGGCCAACCAGCAGATAAGGATAAACAGTGAATGCCACCGTTGCAACCACACCGCAGACCACAGCCGTCAGCAACGCAATACGTTCCGCCGCCATCACTCTTTCCTTGTAGCCCAGTCCGAAATTATAGCTGATAATAGGCTGGGCAGATTGTGCAATAGCATTACCTACCATGAAAACAAAAGGAATATAATAGCACGCTATACCGAATGCCCCTACGCCATCGTCCCCCAGATAGGACATAAATACCTGGTTCCCGACGAACATAAGAACAGCAAGCGTTGCCTCTCCCAATAAGGCAGAAGGACCGATACGGCACTGGTAACCAATATTCCGCACGGAAAGCCGCAGGCTCTTGACACTCCATTTGAGTGGTTGTAAACGCAAATGCCGAGCATAAAACAGTAGATAGACCATCGCCACCAGTCCGCCGGCCATGATGCTGATGGAAGTGGCAAATGCTGCTCCCATGACTCCCCAGCCAAAAGGAAAGATAAACAGCCAGTCGAGCACCACATTGATTACAGCCGTAATCAGGCTGCACAACATAGCCAGCTTTGGAGCACCGTCCAGACGAATGACGAACAGCGGCACCGTTATCCATATCTGAAAGACCCATGACGGAACAAACCACAGCAGATAATCCGTCACCATAGGCAACAGATGTTCGGAAGAGCCGAGCATCCGGGCTGTTTCTGCCGGAAAAGCCATCATCAAAGCAGAGAGTATCAAAGCAACAATCGTTACAAACAGTAATGCTTGTGTCACATTCAACCGAGCAGACTTGCTTTTGCCTCTCGACAATTGGATAGAAGCGACCACAGAACACCCGGCACCAACCATAAGCCCGATTCCCGTAAAAAGCATCAGTAAAGGGACACAGATATTTACGGCCGCAATCCCGTCGCTACCTACTCCATGCCCGACAAATATCCCGTCAATCGCTGTTACGGCCGACATACTGAGCATACCCAGCAACGTAGGAACAAAATATTTCCGAAACAATGTAAACACATTCAGTGTACTCAAATCAATTGCATCTCTTTTCATGTTCAACTATATTTATAGGTTATTGTCTTGCCCAAAAGCAAAAAAATGCCGGATAAAATGATTGGTTTTACCCAGTCATCTTATCCGGCATTTTTACAGCCCTCCGATGAGGATTACAAAACTCTTTTGGTTTTCTAATTCGCGTGCAAAGGTGGGACTTCTTTTTCAAGTATCCAAATATTCATGATTTCTTTCACTGAAAAAGCAGCAAAACATGAACATTATCCACTACCATATCACTCTTTTGAAGGTAGACACACAGCCAATGAAAGACAGTCTATCAGTCTTTCATTGCTCTAACATAGGCTGTCAATACACTGAATAAATGATAGTTAGGCATGCGCACTATTGTGGTACGACTTCTCCACAAGCATGAAGAAGCCGTACCACAATAGTGAAGAAACTGCATCACAACCGTGCACAATAGTCATTAATAAGCTTTTAGTAGGAGAAAGAGCCGTTCTTTGCGGAAAGAAGACCAGCCATTTGCACAAGAAAAAACAGCATGCAAGCAAAGTTTGCCTACATACTTGCATAGCGTCTGCTTACATACCGTAAAACGCGATATAACAAACAATTAGAAAGCACCATGCAAGCATGTAAGCAAAATGTGTGGTAAACCTATTGTATATCTTTTCATTTTGCGACGACTCCATAGTAAACCATGTTATCAATACGCTTCTGATAAATCTGGTTATTCTGCAGCAGATACCCCAAGGCCAAACACAAATCCACATCCCTGAACTTCGTCAGTTTCTGTAATTCAAAGATTGTACACTTCTTAAGATTGCACAGAATGGAATATACCATTTTCATATTATTGGTCGCCTTCTCAATATTCTTCATATTATTATCTTATTATTAGTTCCTTTCTTAAAATGATATCCTATATTATCTACTCAAATATAAGATAAAGACAGAGCAATGACAAACATTGCCCATTCTTTTCATTTCAGATAACATTCTTTGAACTACATATACCTAAAATCTGCAAAAAATATAGAACTTTATAAATATCAGCACTTTATAGAAAGGTATATTCACATTATACTATATCCGGAAACGATTATGCTGGTATAATCAAGGTACTATTATATGCTTGCCTTCGGGAGTGACTACTACCGAGCCCATTTTGATGTAATGTTTCCCTTCCGGCGAAACTATTACCTTTGTTTCGCTACTCTTGTCGGAAGATTCTTTTTTCTCGTCCATGAAACTTTTGTCCCGCGAAGTGGTAACCGGATAAGTATCCTCCAGATAGCTCTTCATTTCGTCCACTTTTCCGTCTTTGAACCACACCTTGACAGCCGACCACCCCGCAGGAGTATAAGCACGGAATGTCCAAGCCTCTCCCTCCTTATTCAAATCTCTAAATGCAGGCTCTCCTAAAATGGTACACACCTCTTTAAAGCTCATACCACGTTCAATGCTGCTCAACTGCTTATAATCAAACCCGTAGCTCTCATAAATGCCACAGCCCATCACCAAGACAGCGAGTAACAAGCCTAAAACAACTGACATCTTTTTCATAATAGAAAGTTTTAGTATTTATCCATACAGCAAATGTAGTATGATAAAAATCTCCTTTTCCGTGATTCTCTCTATTTATACATAGGGATTTCCCTATCTTCGAAGTTTATTCCTATCTTTACAACCTATGTACAAAGAATATCATCCCAGCCCCCTGCTCTCCCCCTATATTGACAAATATTGGGAGTTTAAAGGACAACCCGGATACGGCATGCACATCAATATCCTGCCGGACGGATGCACTGACTTTATATTCACGTTGGGTGAAGCTCCTAAGGCCGTACACGACAGCCTCGTTATGCAGCCCTACCATGCCTACTTCATTGGAGCCATGACCAAATATTCCGAATTGGTGACCCATACGGTAACAGTCCATATGCTGGGAATCCGTTTTCTGCCTTGCGGAATACTTCGCTTCATGGACCTCCCTTTGCAGGAGCTCACCAACTTACGGTTAAACGCCGATGAGCTTACTAGCCTCTTTACCCACTCTTTTGCAGAGAGACTGGGTGAACTGGGAACCATTCAAGAACACTTGGTCTTTATTGAAAACTTCCTGCTTCAAGCCTTATGCCGATACAGTCCAAAAACAGAACGGAGCATGCTGTTCGCCATACAGCAAATCAACCGATGCAAGGGTGACTTGTCACTCCTCCGGTTAGCGGAGGAGACTTGCCTATGCCAACGCCATTTCGAACGGAAATTCAAGCAGCACACCGGACTTACACCCAAAGAGTACAGTCGGATTATGAAGTTCAAACATGCTGTAGACTTGTTGCGAAGTACCTCTTTCGACAATCTGCTGTCCGTTGCCATCAAAGCAGGATATTATGATGTTTCCCATCTCTCAAAAGAAATCAAAAAGATGTCCGGCAACGCGCCAAGCCAGCTTCTCACTTCCGCTCCATTGGAAGAAGGGACTTTGAGTTATGTGAAAACATAAAAGTCGATTTTTTACAATAGCTCTTCCTATTACCATGCCCATATTTGCAGCAATCAAATCAATAAAAACATCCAATATGGCAACATTAATCGAGAAAGCAGCAGAAATCTTGGCAAGATGCGAAACCGTCGTCATCACTTCCATCAACCAAGAGGGATATCCCCGCCCCGTTCCAATGAGCAACATCAAGTCGGAAGGGGCCACAACCGTATGGTTGGCGACCGGCAAAGACAGTCTTAAAACAAAGGAGTTTGCAGCCAATCCGAAAGCAGGTTTGTGCTTTCAGGAAAAAGGAAACAGCGTAGTGCTCACCGGTGAGGTGGAGATTATAGAAGACGAAGCCACCAAGCAGGAAATGTGGCAAGAGTGGTTCAGCGCACACTTCAGCAAAGGCCCGACAGATCCCAATTATGTATTACTGAAATTCAAAGGACACCATGCCACCATTTGGATTGACGGACATTTTGTACGCAGAAATCTTTAAGAAGAGCATTCAGTTCCTCATCTGATGTCTTGCATGGGGGGATGAAAACTATAGCCCCTTCGTTATCACCGGCAATCCGAAACCTCCTTTCTGCAAAGTCAGAACTTTCGGTTTGCCTTTTCGTGCTTTGTTGTATGTGGCTGTGGAAACATGCAAGGTCTCTATCGCTCCATCCTCGAAAGCCACCTTTAAGTAATACTCCTTACGTACTCCGTCCGACACATAACGATGCTTGCCTACTTTACGTCTCTTTTCATGTTCTTTTATCAGCTTCTCAAGTACGGTGACCGTCACCTCCTTTGTCGAAGCAGGAGCCGCCATCTGATAATTCCCTACCAGAAAAAGCGAACAACTGATGACACCCACGCACACCACATGACACAATATATTCACTGCCTTTTGCTCCATCGTTGTCAGCCATATCCATTTTTTATATAGAGGAAGTGTAACGACTGCCACCACAAGTCCTACCCCTACGGGTATCCACACAGCAGCCAACGTATCTTCATAGATGTTATATCCGATGCAGCCCAAAGCTACGACCAGTACAAACATCAGAAAACGGAGTATTTTTATAAACAGTTCTTTCATTGCCGCGCTTATATTTTTGGCAAATATAAAAAGAAATATCGTTCGGTCGACTGTCAAGTCTGTTCAATCTACATGAACTAACTTGCTTGATAGAATGTTATAACTACAATAACTAAAACAGAAAATATCATGGAAAAGAGCTTAATTCATAGTAATGAACTGCATTTTATCAGTAAGAAACGCATTCATCAAGCAGTAGAGAAAATGGTTGAGTCATTGGATTTGGCTGCGGGTTCCACAACCGGCTTCAACATCTATGCAGTAGTGGAGAGCTATTTCACGGATTTGGAAAAACGAAAAGAAATCAATCAGCTGCTCAACCTGGAACAAGATGTCTGCGAAGAAATAGAGGCAGAATTAAGTTATAAATAAACTACGGAGTTACCGACTACTATTAAGTTACGGGCTACAAGTTGTCCTGCATTATCATACTGCAGGACAACTTGTAGCCCGTAACTTATAGTGGCTGATAGCTAATAAATTGAAACTTGTAGCCCACTCAGTCTTTCGCCTGATGCACCGTCAACTGCGGGAATGGGAAGTCGATACCTTCCTCATTGAATACGGAGTAAATCTTCTTGTTCATATCAAAATAAACGCCCCAGTAGTCTCCGCTCTTCACCCAAACACGAATCACCACATTCACACTGCTGGCATCCAAGGCATGAAGAGCTACAAACGGTTCGGGAGTATTCAAGATACGGCTGTCTTCGGAGATGATACGACGCACGGTGCTCTCTACCTTGTCATAATTCTCACCATATTCTACACCGATCACCCAATCTACACGACGCGTATCCTCACGGCTGTAATTAGTCACTGTACCACTGCTCAACGCACCGTTAGGGATATAGATTACCTTATTGTCGGCTGTGGTCAGAATCGTATGGAAGATTTGAATCTCACGTACCGTTCCGGACACTCCCTGGCTTTCAATCCAGTCGCCTACCTTGAAAGGACGGAACAACAGTACAATCAATCCACCCGCAAAATTCTGCAAGTTTCCGGAAAGTGCCATACCGATAGCCACACCGGCAGATGCCAACAAAGCTGCAAAAGAAGTAGTTTCCACTCCCAATTTGCCGATAACGGCAATAATCAGCAGAATGGTCAGCAAGATATTGACTAAACTTTTCACAAAGCTCTGGATACTGGCATCCACATGTCTTTTTGCCAATAACCTCGCCAGCATTTTCCTAAGAAAGGAAATCAAGAACCGTCCTACCACAAAGATGATGACAGCTCCAATAATACGTCCACCGGCACTTACGCCCCAATCTATCAATTGCTGAAGGAATATCTGCAGTTTGCTGAAACCATCGTCAGCAACTTGGGCAGCAAAGGCTGCCATGAATAAAGATGATAACATAACTATACTCTTTTTTTAAAATTAATGCTGCAAAATTAACAAATAACTCTGACTTTCGTTCACTTAACTTGCCACTTTCGACGAAAACTCCTACCTTTGCTCCCGATTTCAACTAAGGGGTGCCCTAATACGACGGGCTGAGATCATACCCATTAACCTGATCCGGGTAATGCCGGCGGAGGGAAAAGAAGAAAAGTTCCCCTTTTCTGTATTCATCTAAACGAAACAATTGCAAATGAAGAGACATGCAATGGCGACCTGCCTCCTTATGGCAGCACTGGGTGTCTGTGCGCAGACACAAGAGCAAGACAGTCTGCGGGTGATAAACCTGCAGGAAGTGGAAGTCATCTCCACACGTGCCACAAACAGCACACCGGTGGCATTCACCAATATAGGCAAAGAACAACTGAAA
>OGXS01000873.1_pt1 | contig 23926 bp, 10 predicted proteins | sample 1576371 | NCBI WGS metagenome assembly OGXS01 (sample SAMEA3541475, study PRJEB24748) | human gut metagenome | biome: human gut; feature: human-associated habitat; material: faeces | place: China | collected 2012
CCCGCCAGTCACCGAATAGGTCGGCACTGACATTTGGAGTCCGTTTTGTACCGTTACAATGCATTGCGCCGGGAAACGTATGGATAGTTACTGCTTTATTCCCGTTCCATTTGGAAAGGTTCGTACCGTTCAGTATTTCATCCTGTAAGTCACCATCCCAATATACACGGAAACTGATGCCGGGTTTATTATCTGAAATCTTTTCCCCTTTGCAATTATATACTCCCGGCACACCGGAACTCCACATTTCAAATCCACGGTGATTGGGATCAATGTCTGCTGCCAATCCGCGTCCGTTATCTCCTTTGGTTGGACCGCCCCAAAGGATTTCTCCGGTTCGTGCATCGTGCATTTCATAACCATAAGTTTGGCAGGCCTCTTTTTCCTCATGTACTTCCCACACCTGATATCCCGGACGGTCAGGGTCGAGATTGGCTATATGCATGGCATCACCATGTCCCAGTCCGGTGCGGTAAAGTAATGTTCCGTCGTTATTGATAGCGCAGGAACCATAAATAATTTCGTCACAACCGTCGCCGTCTACATCGGCTACTGACAGATTATGATTTCCCTGTCCGTATGCTCCTTTACCTTTCACATCAGAGATATGCTTCCAGCGTTTGACTAGTTTGCCATTCATGAAATCATATGCCACTAATGTTGTTTTTGCGTAATAACCGCGACACATGACAACACTTGGGTGCACTCCGTCCAGGTAAGCTACACAGGCGAGAAAACGGTCTACACGATTACCATAGCTGTCCCCCCACGAACTGACTTCTCCGCGTTCTACTTCATAAGGTATAGTGTGAAGTTCTTCCCCTGTCTCACCGCTGAAAATGGTAAGATATTCCGGTCCTTCAAGAATATAGCCGCAGGTCTTATGGTTCATTTCCAGATTTCTCCAGTCTTTTTCCGGGTCATCCGTACCGAGGAATATTTTTTTTCCTTTTCCGTCCATTGTTCCTGGTGCTGTTTTACAAACCAATTCTGCTTTACCATCACCATCAAAGTCATATACCATAAATTGGGTGTAGTGGGAACCGGCACGGATATTTTTTCCTAAATCAATTCTCCATAATTGTTTTCCGTTTAGTTTATAAGCATCCAGATATACAGGCCCTGTCACACCGGAGAAAGAGTTGTCGGCTTGGTTGGAAGGGTTCCATTTTACAATGATTTCATATTCCCCGTCTCCGTCCAAATCACCTACGCTGCAATCACCCGGAACATACGTATATGCTTGCCCTTCCGGATACTTCTGTATCACAGGCGGGTGTTTGGCCCTGACATAAGTGACACCCGGAGGAGTTGTTCCGCCTTGCGGACGATTTATCCGGATGGTCAGGAATTCTTCTGCCCAAGGTGTCACTTCTTTAGAAGAAGAAGTCTCTTTGCCATTCACAATGGTTCTCACCACATATTTATCACTCGGTTTTCCTGAACTGTCAGTTAGGCTGGTCGCTTCTCCGGCGGATAAGGATTTGAACAGTTTCCCGTTTTTGTAGACATTGAAAGCTGCATCTCTTTCATTGCCTGACAAGCGCCAGCTGATAAAGACACCGCCGTCCGTTTTTACTGCTACTAGTCCTCTGTCTAATGCTTCCATCTGGCGTTGCTTTCCCTGCGCGAAAATCATTCCTGAAGTGAGGAATCCTATGATGAGGATAGAATAAAATACTGCGTTTCTCATTTTCCTTTTTATTAATGTTTATGTATGTCCCGATTATAAAAGGACACACAAAGGACGGCATTTATAATTAGTATTAACTGGACAAATATACAAAAACATGGAAAATATTACTTTCCGGGCTGTCTATATTATTGTTTCCGGCATATTTGAATTGTAGTCAATGGATTAGTACTGCTCTCTATTTAGACATGGAAGCTTACCCCTACTTTTGTATCAAAGAATAAATTTATCAATAATTAAACTTATATCCATGAGAAAACAAATACTGGTTGTTTTGTTACTTTTGTCCGGATGGAGTTCACTTCCGGCCCAATCTCTTCCCGATCGGAAAGAGACGTTGAAAACCATTATCAAGGTAAATGATTATTTCATGAAGAAGCATGCGGATTATACCCGTCCCAGTTATGTCGGTAAATTCAGGCCCAGCAATATATGGACACGCGGTGTCTATTATGAGGGTTTGATGGCTCTGCATACTATCTATCCCCGTTCGGATTATTATGATTATGCTTACGACTGGGCCGATTTCCATAAATGGGGAATGCGTGGTGGTAATATCACCCGTAATGCGGATGACCACTGTTGTGGACAGGCATATATCGAATTATACAAGATTTCTCCCGATCCTGCGAAAATAAGAAATATAAAGGCAACGATGGATATGTTAGTCAACACTCCGCAAGTGAATGACTGGACTTGGATTGATGCCATCCAGATGGGAATGCCTATTTTTGCCCAATTGGGTAGACTGACTGGTGAACAGAAATATTATGATAAGATGTGGCAGATGTACTCCTGTTCGCGGAATAATATCGGTGGTAATGGGTTATTTAATCAAAAAGAGGGATTATGGTGGAGAGATGCTAATTTTGCTCCTCCGTATAAAGAACCCAATGGAAAGAACTGTTTCTGGAGCAGAGGAAACGGATGGGTCTATGCAGCCCTGACAAGGGTATTAAATGAGATTCCTGCTGATGAATCTCATCGACAGAATTATTTAACTGATTTTCTGGCAATGAGCAAAGCTTTAAAAGCTTGTCAGCGTGAAGATGGGTTTTGGAATGTGAGCTTGCATGATGAGTCCAACTATGGTGGAAAAGAGACTTCGGGAACTTCCTTGTTTATATATGGTATGGCATGGGGAATACGGAACGGCATTTTGAATAAACAGGAATATTTGCCTGTGGTCCTCAAAGCTTGGAATGCGATTGTCAAAGAGTGCATACATCCCGATGGCTTTTTGGGATATGTGCAGGGAAGTGGCAAGGAGCCAAAAGACAGTCAGCCTGTGACTTATAAGAGTGTTCCTGACTTTGAAGATTATGGGGTAGGGTGCTTTTTGTTGGCGGGTACTGAAGTGTATAAATTAGATTAAATATCAATTATAATTTAAGTTATTAATAATATGGAAAAACAAAGAGCAATGAAATGGTTATTATTCCTTTTATTGATTCCTGCGGCGTTGGGAGCAAATAATAGGGAAAAATATAACTTTAACCCTCAATGGCTGTTACATGTAGGGGACGTTCAAGGAGCGGAAAAAAGCTCTTTTTCTGATAAGAAATGGAAACAGGTTACGTTACCGCATGCTTTCAATGAGGATGAAGCATTTAAGGTGAACATTAAATATATGACTGATACCATTGCTTGGTATCGCAAGCATTTCAAGCTTCCTAAATCGGCCAAAGGAAAGAAAGTTTTTATCGAATTTGAGGGAGTGCGGCAAGGGGCCGAGTTCTATTTGAACGGAAAGCATATCGGACGGCATGAGAACGGTGTTATGGCCTTTGGATTTGATTTGACTCCCTATATAAATTATGATGGTGAAAATGTCCTTGCAGTAAGGGCGGATAATGACTGGCTGTATAAAGAGAAAGCTACAGGAAGCCGTTTTCAATGGAATGATATAAACTTTAACGCTAATTATGGAGGAATTCCTAAGAATGTATGGTTACATATCACTGATAAATTATACCAAACACTTCCTCTGTATAGCAATTTGCAGACTACCGGTGTATATATCTATGCGACAGATATACGTACCAAAACCCGCAAAGCCATTATAAATGCGGAATCTGAAGTACGTAATGAATATGACACACCGTTAAATGTGAATTATGAGGTGAGTGTATATGATTATGACGGCCGTTTGGTGAGTACTTTTGGGAGCGAGTCTATACAGGTAAATCCCAAAGAGACAGTGACAGTAAAAGCAGCCCGGGAATTGGAAAATCTTCATTTTTGGAGTTGGGGATATGGATACCTTTATGATGTAAAAACAAAGTTGATAGTTGATAACAAGGTCGTTGATGAAGTTGTCACCAGAACAGGCTTTAGAAAGACCAGTTTCGGCAATGGAAAAATCTGGTTGAATGACCGTGTTATACAAATGAAAGGCTATGCGCAACGTTCCAGTAATGAATGGCCGGGGGTAGGCATGTCAGTTCCCCCTTGGATGAGCGATTATTCTAATGGTTTGATGCTTGAGCATAATGCCAACTTTTACCGGTGGATGCATGTTACGCCGTGGAAACAGGATATAGAATCATGTGACAGAGTGGGAGTGATTCAGGTGATGCCTGCCGGAGATGCGGAAAAAGATGCGGTAGGACGCTGGTGGGGACAACGGGTGGAATTGATGCGTGATGCGATTATTTATAACCGCAATAGTCCGAGTATTTTATTTTATGAATCCGGTAATGAATCTATCAGTAAGGAGCATATGCTTGAAATGATCGCTATTCGTGACAAATATGACCCTTATGGTGGCAGAGCAATGGGGTCTCGTGAAATGTTGGATATTCGTGAAGCCGAATGGGGAGGAGAAATGCTTTATATCAATAAGAGTGAACATCATCCGATGTTTGCCACAGAATATTGCAGAGATGAAGGCTTACGTAAATATTGGGATGAATATAGTTATCCTTTCCATAAAGAAGGAGCAGGCCCTTTACACAGAGGACAGGATGCGAGTATATATAATCATAATCAAGATATGTTTGCTGTAGAGCTTATCCGCCGATGGTATGATTATTGGCGGGAACGTCCGGGTACAGGGAGAAGAGTAAGTTCCGGTGGGGCAAAAATTATCTTTTCTGATACTCAAACCCATCGGCGTGGAGAAGAAAATTATCGTCGGAGCGGAGTGGTTGATCCTTTGAGAATACCTAAGGATGGCTTTTTTGCCCATAAAGTAATGTGGGATGGATGGGTTGATACAGAGAAGGAACATACCTATATTATGGGACATTGGAATTATTCCCCTGATGTAGTAAAGCCTGTTTATGTCGTTTCTACGGGAGATAAGGTAGAATTGTTTGTAAATGGTAAATCAAAAGGTTTCGGTAAACAAGATTATCGATTCTTGTTTACCTTTGAGAAGATACAGTGGGAAGAAGGAATGATTGAAGCAGTGAGCTATAATGAATTCGGTAAGGAACTAAGTCGTTATTCCATAAAGACAGTGGGAGAACCTGAAAGACTGAAATTAACCTTAATACATGGTCCTGAGGGATTATTTGCCGATGGAGCCGATTTGGCAATGATACAGGTAGAAGTTGTCGATAGCAATGGAAACCGTTGTCCGCTTGCCAATAATAAGATCAGTTTCGATTTACAAGGTCCGGCAGAATGGAGAGGTGGAATAGCACAAGCTGCTGACAATTATGTTTTGGCAAAAGCGCTACCTGTGGAATGTGGTATTACAAGAGTATTGGTTCGTTCAACAGGCAAGGCGGGAAAGATTACAATAAAGGCAGAAGCATCCGGATTAGTTTCAGATGAAGTGTCTCTTACCTCTATTCCTGTAAAAGTGGAAAATGGATTAAGCAAATTTTTTCCTAGTGAAAAGCTTGCCAGTCGGTTTGATCGCGGTGAGACGCCATTGACTCCTTCTTATAAAAATTCAAAAGTAGATGTGAGAGTTAAGTCTGCCTTTGCGGGAGTTAACAGTGAAGAGGCTGTTAATAGCTTTGACGGTAATGAGTTAAGTGAATGGAAAAATGACGGTAGATTAAATACGGCATGGATTACGTATCGGTTGGAACGGAAAGCGGAGATTGACGACATATGTATTAAACTAACCGGATGGAGAAAGCGTTCTTACCCATTAGAAGTTTTTGCGGATGACGAATTGATTTGGAGCGGTGATACGGAACAAAGTCTGGGGTATATTCATCTGTCGGTTAAGCCTGTGAGAAGTGATAAAATCACTATTAGATTGAAAGGAGCGGCTAAAGAGGCAGATGCTTTTAAACAGATTGTGGAAGTCGTTGAACCTAGTGCAGGTGATTTGGATTTGCTTAGAGCGAAAAATGGAGAAAAAACGAATAATGAATTGAGAATTGTTGAAGTTGGGTTCTTGGAAACTATAAATCGCTAATTTAGAGTTAGTGATAAGAATCGTTTATTACTTATATCCATTTGATAGAGAAAAGAATGTGCCCTCTAAAAGTTAGATTATAAACTTTTAGAGGGCGTTTCATTACTAGATACTTTCTTGGCTCTTTTATAAAAGATAAATATATGCTTTGACAAAAACTATCAGAGTTGGGTGGTAATTCCGGCTTTTAAAACTAAGTGATGAAGCTGTCCGTTTATCAGGATGTCGACTTCATCGTCTTTTGGAGACTTTATGGTAGTATGAGTGACTTTGCCGTCTTTCCAGTCTATTGAGATTTCATAACCACCGCGTGCTTTCAGTCCTTTTACACTACCTTTTGTCCAGTCGGGTGGTAATGCGGGGAGTAGATGTATGTAGCCGGCATGGCTTTGCATGAGCATTTCGGCAATACCTGCCGTAGTACCAAAGTTACCATCTATTTGAAATGGCGGATGGGCGTCAAATAAGTTGTTATATATCCCGCCCGGACTACTTGTTGAAGCTTTCATTTGGTAATGGGTACTATGGTGCAAGGCACTTTTTAGTAGTCTGCGAGCATAGCCACCATCTTGTGCACGTGCCCATAAGTTCATTTTCCAGCTGATAGCCCATCCGGTAGCTTGCGGACCGCGCCATTTCAGTGAACGTAATGCGGCTTGATAAATACTGTCATTGCTCGTCTTATCTATCTCATTTAAAGGATAGAGGGCAAAGAGGTGCGATACATGTCGATGGGTCAGACTGCCGATAGAATCCTGACCGGCATATTTCCACTCTTTCAGTAACAACTCCCCATCTGCTTTGTTGACGATTTCCGTATAAAGGCCGTCATCGATATTGTTGTGATAGTCATTGATGACTTCTAACTCTTCTGCTCTCAGCGGACAGTCTTTGTCCAAAGCTTTGCAAGCTTTCAAGGTGTTACTAAAGAGGGACTTTACCAATTGTTGTGCATGGGCTGTCACCTTGCCCGTCGGCCCTTGTTCCGGACTGAATTCTCGCGGACAAATCCATTTGCCGTCGTTTTCATCACGTACAAGACGGTTCTTCCAGAACTCTACAGCACTAAGCATTACGGGTAATGCTTTTTCACGAAGGAATGTCTTATCCCCCGTATAGAGCCAGTGCTCGTAGAAGTGCAGGCAGTACCAGGCGTTGACTACAGCATATTCCTGCAACTTCCATTCTGTGCCGCCACCAAAAATGTTGTTAGCCGTGGAACAGAAGAATCCACCCGGCTTCTGATTCTCATTTTTGTTAGCTGAACGTAATACGGTATTTACATTGTCGCGCCATTGTGTATGTATGAGGGCTTCGTTATAGATATAGTCGAGCAAATTGTTGTGCAGTTCACTGAGATTGGTGACTTCTGCGGGCCAGTAGTTCATCTGTACATTGATATTAGCATGTATGTCGCAGTGCCATACAGCGCTGTTGCTATAGTTCCATATGCCTTGTAAATTGCTAGGTAAAGCTATGCCTTGGGCGCAACTTATAAGCAGGTAACGACCATAATTGAAATAGAGCTCTTCGAGGAAGTGGTTATCCAGATACGATGAATCTGTCTTATTATAGTCAGCTACAAGCTGCGGTGTCGGTTTGGTGTTACAGTCGTCGGGTGTGATAGACAACTGGCAGCGGTCGAAAAGCATACGGTGGCTTTTCTGCTGACGTGTTTTCAGTGTGGTATAGTTTTTGGCTAAGGCTTTGTTTATGATGTCGTCAATGCGTTGATGGAGTACTGATTCATTGGTGCGATAGTTGGCAGTTTCAGTACTGTAGTTAGTACCACCTGACAACAAAACGAGCAGGGAGTCGGCTTTGGTTATGGTAAGTGCCGAATCATTGATACTCATTTTGGCTTTCTTGCCGTATGGAGTGACTGCTACCCGGCAATAATAGGAAAGATAGGTTAGTTTACCTTTAAAAGTCATGTTTCCTTTGTCGATTTTTGTGCCCGATGCTGTTCCGTTGTAATCGGTATTGCCATCTTTCAGTAGCAGATCTACATTGATTTTCTCCTTTCCCGAAGCACGTAGCATCACAGCAATCATTCCGTCGGGAGATGAAGCTATGTATTCGCGGTCATATCGGACTCCGTCAATAGAGTAAGTCATACCGGCTACAGCATTACGTATATCCAGCCAGCGACGGTAGTCGGTGATCTTTGTATCTGTTTTAATTCCGCGATGGCTGATGTAGAGGTTGCCGAAGTTACGATATTCACCGTAGTTGGCTTTTTTCTCAATGCCGTTAGGACGTCCGGTCCATACGGTTTTTTCATTAAACTGTATTTCGTCGCATCCGATGCCACCGAAGATCATAGCTCCCAGTTGCCCGTTACCGATAGGAAGTGAAAGATCCATCCAGTTGTCTGATGGCTGGTCATACCATAGTGTGAGTTTCTCTTGTGGCCTTACACTATGATCCATAGGAATAATGTTATTTGCTGGAACTTTCTGTTGTGCCGATATACTGAAAGTAAAGAGTAAAAATAGCAGGGTGCTGAAATGGTATTTCATAATGTTTTTTATAATGATTATTTTCATGGTATTTGAATTAAAACATTTCCAGTTACAAAGAAAGTGGTTTTATATAGATTTAATTATGTAGTTCAGTACAGAAATATATCTTCTTGTACATTATTTATTCTTTTATATTATTTAGGATTCAAATCGAGCAAAATTTGAATAAGCTCATAATAGAAAAGGCTGTCTCATTTTTTTCTGCATTGTTGAGACAGCCTTTTTTAACTAACTAATCAAAAACCTTTGTATTATTAATACCTATTGAATCTATTTCCTGGATTTTGGCAGAGCTTGGCTAAGTTTTTCCACTTTAATCGGTTTCTCCATAGAACACTCTGTCCGGGATTCTCCGTTTTGAATAAAAATATTCTGAGATTTGTCTCCTTTGATGTTTGTGAGTATTTCCCCGTGTGGAACAGCAAAGGTTACGTCATCGAATAAAATATTCCGGCCGTCCAATATATTGATTTTATTATCTTCTGCGTAAATATCCAGATTTCTGAAAGTGAATCCGTCTACATCGTTTAAAGCGCCAATTAGTTTTTTGCTGATAATCTTGCCGTTTTCTATTAATACATTACTGCATGGAATTTCAGGAATCCCGTTTACACTTAGAATTTTCTCGGCTGATTCTACAATGAAATTCTTGATATGAATATCTTTGATAGTCGGAGTCAGCTTATTGACAGCTCTTGGCGGATAGCGTTCGGCGAGTTCCCCTACATAACGTTTGCTGCCCAGTAAATCCCATTTAAAGGCTTCTCCTACATTAATCATGCGGATTTTCTCGTATAAAGCATCATTAACTCCACCTGCACGGTTACGGCGTGTTTTAAAGCGTATACCGATTTGAGTGCCGTCAAAGACACAATCGTGGACATATACATTCTTAACACCACCGGCTGTCTCGCTTCCGCAAGTAACTCCGCCATGCCCTTGTTGAGCCAGGGAGTAACGGATTACAACGTTTTCTGTAGGCTTCCCAACCCGTAATCCATCCTCTGCCCGCCCTGCTTTCAAAGTGAAGCAATCGTCTCCGCAATTCAGCGTGCAATACTCTATAAGAACATTCTTGCAGGATTCGATGTCTATGCCGTCACCACTGGGGATTCCTATTGAATTTACGGTAATTCCCCGTATAATTACATTTTCACAATAAATCGGACAAACATTCCAGAAAGTACTGCGTTCCATCGTAATTCCTTCAATCAAAACATTGGTGCAGTTAATCGGAGATATCGTTTTAGGCTTATAGAAGCCTCTTCCGTCCATACCATCGAATACTCTTTTTTCTACCGGAGCATTATCCAGAATATCTTTTTCTACTACCGTATTACCATTAGGGCGCTGTCTGATTTCGGCATCCAGTGAAGGGCCGTAAATAACTCCTTTTCCTGTAATGGCTATATTATCCTCACCGTTGGCATAGATGAATGAACCGGAGCCCATGATCTCGATTCCTTCATGACGGGTGAACACGGCAGGCAGATAATCTTCTGCATTCCCCGGAAATTCGATTTCAGAACCTTCTGCGAGGTGCAGGTTGACATTACTTTTTAGAACGATGCGTCCGGATTTCCATTTTCCTTTAGGTATGATAACGGTTCCGCCACCTTTTTGGGAAATTTCTTCAATTGTTTGATTTACAATAGAAGTGATAGGAATGTTTGTTTTTGCCCCTTTCTCTTCTATGTTAATAGTAAAGTCCGGGAAAACGGGTCTTTTCAGTTGTGGAATCTCAAAAGGTGCTCCTTCAATAGGTACGATTTTGTCCGGTGTGGCTGCTGCTCCGACTTGTTCAACTGTGATAATAGTTTCTAATCCTGCATTTGATTGGCAAGATAGAAGCATAAAGCTGAATATCAGAGTAGGAAGTAAATACGGTTTATACGAAATTCTCATGATATTAAAATTAAAAATATTTCTGGTTGCAAAGAAAGAGGTTTATATAGATTCAAATTTGTAGCTCTGTACAAAAACATATTTTCTTGTACGCTTTTGCTCTTGATAGGATTTAATTCTATTTATTTGTACTGGATTACATACTTGGATTCTTCAATAGCTCTACTTTTGCCATGTAGAATATTGATTCGATAATAGACCAAATAAAAATATCTCAAAGATATGATAACCATGAAAAAGATTGCAATTACATTGTTCTTTTGTGCCAGTTGCTTTGTTCTGCTCTTTGCGCAGAAAGAACCGGCTTGGGACAATACCTCAAAAAGAAAATGGGATCCGGCATTTCAGAAGGTAGAGATTCCTTCCACTAAAGATGGAGAAGTTCAGAAGGCATTTATGTACAAGTCGACTAGCAAGGTATCACAGCCTTTGATCGTAAGTCTGCATACCTGGAGCGGTTATTACAATCAGACTGATCCTTTAGCTAAAGAGATATTGGCGCGTGACTGGAATTATATTCATCCTGATTTCAGGGGAGCTAACAGGACACCTTCGTCAATGGGGAGTCCGTTGGCTTTGGGGGATATTGAAGATGCCATTCAGTATGCATTGAAGCATACTAATGCTAATCCAGAGGAGGTACATATAATAGGGGTATCAGGAGGTGGCTTTGCTACGTTAGCCGCTTTCATGAATATAGAATACCCTGTGAAATCATTCTCTGCATGGGTTCCAATTTCAGATATTGAAGCCTGGTATTGGGAATGTGTAGGAAGAGGATCAAGATATGCGGAAGATATTCTAAGTGTTGTATCTCTTGATAAAAAGACCTTTAATAAAGAAACCGCTATTCTTCGTTCGCCTTTGAGACAAGATTTCCCGATAGAGAAGCGGAAGAATTCGAGATTGTATATATACACAGGTATCCATGACGGTTATAAAGGTTCTGTTCCCATCACTCATTCTTTAAATATGTATAATAGACTGGTTGGAGAGTTGAAATATGGGAGTTCGGATATGAAAGAAATTATGGAGAAATCTTTGTCGGACTCCGATCTGATATCCCCTGAAGAAATGCTTGGACTTTTAGGAAAGCGCATGAATCCTGAATATGAGAAGAATCAGATGTTATATGATCGTAAAGTTCATTTACTTCGTAAATATGAAAATATACAATTGACGGTTTTTGAAGGAAGGCATGAGCAGATTTCTCAAGCTTTAAGTTTGCTGCCTTATAATCATACTGTGACGGATTTGAAATGTAATATATTGGCTATTGGAGACTCGAATGGTCAAAATAAAGGTGGATGGGTCGATCAGTTGAAAAAGATGATGCCTGAATCAAATATTGTTAATCTCTCTGAGAGTGGTAGGACTATTGGGTTTGATAATAATGGAAGAGAACGTCTTAATGCACTCAAAAATATAGATGCATATTTGGATAAGGCACAGGTTGAGAAGAAACGTTATGATTATATTATCGTATGCTTGGGTACAAATGATTCTAAAAAAATGTTTGATTCAAGGCAAAGAGAAGTTTCAGAAAATCTAAAGGTTCTTTTGGCTAAAATTAAGAAGCATAAGTTGTGTAGGAGTGGCAAGACCAAATTTATTTATGTGACTCCACCACCTTTGAGGGATGAAAATGTTAGTCCCAAATATCAGGATTCAGGTAAGAGATTGGCACGTTTGGTTCCGGAACTTGAGACTATGGCCTTAAAGCAGGGCTTTGATGTCGTTAATATCCATCAGCCGCTGTTGGGAGTACTTGATTATTATGCTAAAGATGGTGTACACATGGCAGAGCCCGGGCAGGAGATTGTGGCGTCAAAAATACTTTCTCATATTTTGAGTAAGAGATAGGTGTCGAAAGTCAGAAAAGAAACTGTAATCCCAAATATTATTATACTATGAATAGGAGAATTTTTCTTTTGTGTTTATTGTTATTTCCGCTTTTGGTCTTCTCTAAGCCGGGGGGAGAACGTGAATATTGGGTGAAAACAATGATTAAAATGGTGGATCCCATTTATACGAATCTGAGCCGGAATACATTAAGAAAGAATATGCCAGTAGAGACGCGTGACGGGTTGAATACTGGTAATGATAGAAAAGATGTGACTCATTTGGAAGCATTAGGACGTTCATTTGCTGGAATTGCACCATGGCTTAATCTTCCGGTTGATAAAACGGAAGAGGGAAAGTTGCGTTTTAAATATATTGATTTGGTAGTTAAGTCTTTGGCTAATGCTGTTGATCCGGAATCTCCTGATTATATGCCTTTTGATAGACCTTACAGTCAGAAGTTAGTTGATGCTGCATACGTAGCGGAAGGATTGCTTCGTTCAAAAGATCAGGTTTGGACTCGCTTGGATACTATCACCAAGCAGCGGTTGATAAAGGAACTGAAGGCATCCCGGCATTTTAAGGCACCGGACAAGAATTGGTTAATGTTTTCGGCTATGATTGAGGTTGCTTTATTAGAGTTCACAGGAGAATGTAATATGAAACCTGTTACCTATGCTTTACAAAAACATAAAGAGTGGTATAAAGGTGATGGGTGGTATGGTGATGGACATCGTTTGCATATGGACTATTATAATAGTTTTGTCATTCAACCGATGATGATGGATATATTGGATGTATTGAAACGTCGTGGAGCAGAAGGTGCCGATTTTTATGATACACAGTTGAGGCGTTTTGTGCGTTTTGCTGAACAACAGGAAAGAATGATCGGCCCGGACGGGACTTATCCACCTGTCGGACGTTCTATCGCTTATCGTTTAGGGGCATTTCATGCATTGGCACAAGTCTCATTGATGAAGAAATTGCCGAAGGAAATTAAACCGGCACAGGTGCGTTGTGCTTTGACAAAAGCAATGAAACGACAACTCGTGAAAGGAACGTATGATAAAGACGGATGGCTTACATTGGGGTTTTGTGGTCATCAGCCTCGTTTGGCGGAGAAGTATGTTTCTACAGGAAGTTTGTATATGTGCACTTTAGTTTTTTTGCCTTTAGGGCTTGATGCTATGGATGAATTCTGGAGTAGTGGGCCGGAAGAATGGACTTCGTTAAAAATATGGGGTAGTGATGCAGAAGTTCCTATTGACCATGCATTGAGAGATTAACTCTTATGTAAACTATAAAAATAATAAATTGAACTATGAGAATAAGATTTTTGATTGTTACTTTTGCTATTTTCTTTTCTTTGTGTAGCTCTGTTTCGGGTAAGGATAATAGAAAAGAAATGCGTACTATTATAGATAAAGGATTGAATACGGCTATTGTGCAGTCTAAACAGATGGCGGAGAAATTACTAGGGCAGAAAGATGAACTTCCTCGTACCATAGGTAAAAGGGGAGCGTTTATAACATCGAATGCAGGGGCATGGACAAGTGGCTTTTTCCCTGGAGTATTATGGTATTTGTATGAAGCGAATGGTGATGTCTCATTAAAGATGTATGCTGAAGATTATACCAGGCGGCTGGAAAAACAACAATTTACTACCAGTAATCATGATGTAGGTTTTATTCTTTATTGCAGTTATGGTAATGGATGGCGTTTGACCGGTAATGAAGAATATAAGCAGGTAATGTTACAAGGGGCGCAGTCGTTAAGTACACGTTTTAATCCGGTAACTGGTTGTATTAAATCCTGGAATAGAAAAACTTGGCAGTATCCGGTTATCATTGATAATATGATGAATCTGGAATTATTATTATGGGCATCTAAAAATTCGGAACATTCGGATTTTGCTTCCATAGCACGTTCTCATGCGGATATTACAATGAAGAATCATTTCCGTCCGGATTATAGTTGTTATCATGTCGTATCTTATGATACAATAACTGGGAAGCCGGATCACAAAGGTACTTATCAAGGATATGCCGATGATTCGGACTGGTCTCGCGGGCAAGGTTGGGCACTGTATGGTTATGTAATGATGTATCGTGAAACAAAAGAGAAGAAATATTTGGAACATGCCATACAAGTAGCTAAATTTATCATAAATCATCCGCAATTGCCGGAGGATAAGATTCCTTATTGGGATTTTGATGATCCTGATATTCCTGACACACCGCGTGATGCTTCTGCCGGAGCGGTGATTGCATCCGCTTTGATTGAGTTGAGCCAATATACCAAAGGACGCTTTTCTAAGGAATGTTTATCCGTAGCGGAGACACAGCTAAGAAATTTGTCGTCTTCTAAGTATTTGGCAGAACCGGGGACAAACTGTGATTTTATATTAAAACACTCTGTAGGTAACAAGCCCAAAAAGAAAGAAGTGGATGTACCGTTGACTTACGCTGATTACTATTATGTGGAAGCTTTGCTTCGTTATAAAAAAGATATTTTAAAAGATAAAATTGGTATTGAAATAAAGAAATAAGAATCACATGAAGAACAGAATTATAATTTTATGCTTGGTATGTCTGTGCCTGGTTAATATTGGACTATTTGCACAGGAAACTTCTCCCCGCACCATCTTCTCGCTGAATGAGGGTTGGGAGTGTAGGCCTATCACAACAGTAAACCGAAAAGCTCCATTCACTCCAGTGACTATACCTCATACTTGGAATACGAGTTATATTGAAGGGGCTACATTATATGAGCGTAAAATGATGGTATATCAGCGTCCGTTGGTAGTGACGAAGGCAATGAAAAATAAACGCCTTTTCCTGTATTTTGAAGGAGTGAATTCGGCTGCACAGGTGTTTATGAATCGTCGCACGGTTGGTGAGCATTTGGGTGGATATACCGCTTTTTGTATTGAAATTACAGACGAGGTGAAAGAAGGAGAGAACTTGCTGGAAGTTTGGGCTAGCAATGCATATCGTACAGATATTTTGCCTGTTAGCGGTGATTTTAATGTGAATGGAGGTATTCATCGTCCATGCCATTTGATTGTAACCGGACAGGATTGTATTTCTCCTTTATTTTATGCTTCTCCGGGAGTATTTATCCATCAGGAAAATATCTCGAAAACGGTTGCTGATGTGAATGTGGAGACACATCTTTCATTAAAAAACAAGAAACAGGGGCTAAGGCTTAAAACAACTGTGGCGGATGCGGATAATAAAACCGTAGCTAGTAATGAGGTGGAAGTCTCTGATGTGATTGTAAAACAGCCGATGAAGATTCATCGTCCTATTCTTTGGGACGGGAAGAAGAATCCTTATTTATATACTGTGACTGTCGAGTTGTATGATGGCAATCTATTGAAAGACAGGATGGTGCAGCGTACAGGATTCCGCTATTTCTCTGTGGATCATGAAAAGGGTTTCTTCCTGAATGGTGAATATCTGAACCTTTATGGCTTCTGCCGTCATGAGGATGCAGTAGGTAGAGCCAGTGCCTTGCTTCCGGAAGATTACCGGATGGATATGGAACTTATAAAAGAGTCCGGAGCAACAGCGATGCGTCTTGCTCATTATCCTCACGCAGAACCAATGTATGATTTGTCGGATGAGAATGGGATTATTCTTTGGACGGAGATACCGATGTGCGGTCCTGGTGGACAGGCATTTACCGGATTTGTTGATACCGAAGGATATAAGGATAATGCACGGTTGGCAGTGAAAGAGTTGGTTTATCAGAAGTTTAATCATCCTTCTATCTGTTTTTGGGGTATATGTAATGAGATACTGGTAAGTGATGGGAAAAGATTTGTGGAGTATGATAATCCTATTCCTTTTATTAAAGAACTCAACGGAATTTATAAATCAATTGATTCTTCCCGGCTTACAGCATTGGCTACTTGTGTAGACCAGTCTTACTATCTGGGGTGCTCGGACTTGATTGCCTGGAATAAATATTTCGGTTGGTACAAAGATGCCGCCCCTTCGGCATCCAAGTTTTTTGATGATTGTAGGGATAGCTCAAAAGGAATACCGGTTGGTGTTTCTGAATATGGTGGTGGGGCAAGTATCAATCACCATCAATGGCCGCTTGCTATGGAAGACCGTTCCGATAGTCATTTTCATCCGGAAGAAGCCCAGACATTCTGCCACGAAGGTAACTGGGAATCATTTGCAAAACGTCCTTATCTATGGGCAAAATTCATCTGGGTATTTGCCGATTTTCCTTCTTATATGCGTCAGGAAGGAGAGAAGGATGGATATAATGATAAGGGTTTGGTGACACATGATAGAAAAACGAAGAAAGATGCTTTTTACTTTTATAAGGCTAACTGGAATCCGGAACCTATGATTTATATTACAAGCCGCCGTTTTACTAAAAGAGATAATCCGAAGACGGATATTAAAGTCTTTACAAATCTAAAGGAGGCTACTCTTTATATCAACAACCGGAAAATAGGAACGATGAAACCGGATGAAATGAATCGTGTTATCTGGAAAGATATCCGATTAAATGATGGACGTAATATCATTTGTGTGGAAGGGAAAAATGGGAAAGGACTTCTTTCGGATACCTGTGAATGGTATTGCATTAAATAAGTTAATTGTATAAATAAAAACTACGGGGAGGCTCCCGTAGTTTTTTGTTCTTGAAAATAAGCCTGTATGTACTTATATGCCAATAATTTGTATTGTAGTACGGAAAGCGGGTTTGTACATCACTGATTATACTTTTTGAATCAGAATACATGTAAATGTACAGTAATTAAGGTTCTTTATATACCAATCGTATAACTTTGTTCCAGTAAAATTGATCGTGAATTTATTGTGTTAATTGAATATGTGCTGTTTTAGTACTATCAATAGGTTAATTTAATATATTTAATATTATGAGAAATGTGATGAATAGTATGCGGTATTTGCTGTTGTTATTGTTCCTTTCGTCTTTTCTGTTTTCGTGTGAGAATAAGATGGATGAGCATTATGAAAAGCCAGGGTGGTTGAAAGGGAGCGCATGGGACGTTCTTGCCAATGAGTATGAAGGAAAATACTCTATCTTTCTTGAGGCGGCAGAGTTGGCCGGATTTCGTCCTGTTTTGGAAGGTAAGGCACTTGCTACAGTTATGGCACCGGATAATGATGCCTTTATGGCTTATTTGGAGAAAGAAGGATATGTTTCGGTAAGAGACATGCCGATGGACGAGCTGAAAAAGCTGATTGGTTTCCATTTGGTTTATTACTCCTATAATAAAAGTGACTTGGAAAACTTCCGTCCGCAGAGTGATGTTGTCGATGAAGAGGATACTGATGTGTTGCCCGGCATGTATTATAAATTCAGGACTCGGAGTTCCAGCCCGACTTCATTGGGAGTTGATCCTACTACTAATGATTTGGTGACAGTATATCATTTGGAACGGTTTGTCCCTGTTTTTTCTCACTACATGTTTTCGTCCAAGGGAATTGATGCCAAAAAGAACTATGAATATTTTTATCCAAACTCTATTTGGACGGGTGATGCAGGATTTAATGTATCCAATGCAACGGTCAAGGATTATCAGATTATTGCTAATAATGGCTATATTTATGCAATAGATCAGGTGCTTGAACCCCTGGAGACTATTTATACGGTCATGAAGGATAAACAACAATATTCAAAATTCCTGGATTTGTATAATTCGTATAGTACTTTTACGTATGATGAGCAGTTGACTAATGATTTTGCGAAAGGCTTGGGGGTGGACAAGCTCTATTTATTTAAGCATGAGGCTAGCGGCTTACCCAATATCGCATTAGAATGGCCTGTTTCCAACTTTAGGCTGATTCCGACGCTTGCTTCTGTTTCTTATAGTGTATTTGCGCCTACAAATGAAGCTTTGGAAGCATTCTTTACTCGTTTTTGGAAAGAACATGGTTATAATTTTTTGGAAAATGTCGATCCTTTAGTCGTTAAGATCCTGTTACTGCAATATGTATATGGTGGCTCTATTGTTTTTCCTGATGAAATAAAGAATATAACCAATGATTATGGTACTTCCTATAATTTTGATCCTTATACAGTGAAAGATAAGAGTATTTGTGTTAATGGAAGTTTTTATGGATTGGATGAGATTGATACTCCCCCTATTTTTAATTCGGTAATCGGACCGGCTTTTTCTCATAGAGATTATCGTTGTTTCTTGTATGCTTTGGACGGTGCAGAAGGATTATTGAAGACTTATAGTTCTTTGGCTACTAAATATACCTTGTTAATTCCTGATGACGCGACTTTCAAGGCAAGTGAAATGGAAGTGTTGAAAACAACTTCCGGAACGTATGCATTGATGGAACCCGCAGATACTGAATCAGGTATGGGGCCGGTCGGGTCTTCTAAATTGCAGCGGTTGGTCAATGTACATACAGTAAGTGGTGAAGAAACTCTTCCTTTCAACGGTACTAAGGTATATACCAGTCAGAATGCATCAGCGTATTGGTTTGTTAAAGATGGAAAGATTACTACCAATGCAATTTTTAATATGGCATTAGGAATGACCGGAAATGATTTCTCCTCACTTTTCTCACCTTTTGAAGAAGTTACTAATAATGGAGAAGCTTGGAGTAATGGAAAGTCATATGTGTATAAATCAAACACGTATGGAGTATTTGATATAGACGGTGCAGATGCCGGCGATGCTAATTATAAAGGAATAAAAGCTGTATTGGCAACCTGCAATGAATCCAAATATCCCTATTTTGTATTTGCGCAATTATTGAAAAAAGCCAATATGGTTACCGGGCAAGATTTACCGGATTTTCAGAGCCGGATTATAAGCTTTATTCCGACCAATGAAGCATTGGTAGAAGCTATGAAGGCTGGTAAGATTCCGGGTGTAGAGGGAGGAACTATTGATTTGTCTCAAGCGGAGCCAACCTTGGAAGGTACATTTGAACCGGAAGTATTAAAGGCATATTTGAAAAATTATTTCTTGATTACTACCTATGCTCCGGAAGTGACCAGTTGCCCCTATGTTGGTTCTCCTACATGGAAAACAGGCACTTATCGCAATTCTAATTATAAGAATATAATCTATACAGATAATGGAGAGTTTTTGTCTGTCCAGTTGGATGGCTCAGATCATGTATGTTCCGTGGTTCCAACCTATTATTATTTTCCATTTGCATACAATGATGGAGGATTCCATTTAATAGACTCTGTTTTTTAATAAACTGAATATCTAAAATTATGAAACAATTTAAATTAATATGTGTATCAATAGCTCTGCTTCTGTGTGGTGTGGGAGAGGCTGTTGCTCAGACGCACAAGGTTGTGTCGGGTACGATCACAGAGTTGATAGGAAAAGCGGCAGAACCGTTGGTTGGAGTAAATGTGAATATCGTTAATGCGCAGAATCGTTCTTTGGGAGGAGCTATTACTAACCTGAACGGTCAGTATAATGTGAAGATTCCTGAGGGGGAGAGTAATCTGACAATTGTATTCTCTTATATTGGGATGAAAACTCAACGCGTTAAATATGCGGGTCAGACGAACTTGAATATTCGTATGGAATCCGAATCAAAAACAGTGGATGAGGTGGTTGTTTCGGCCAAACGTATAGAGAGAAATGATTTGGGTATTACTAGCAAAGAGATGATATCAGCTACTCAAAAGGTGAATATGGACGATTTGGTAGCAGCCGCTCCTATTGTCTCTGTCGAAGAGGCGTTGCAAGGTCAGTTGGGTGGTGTTGATATTGTGTTAGGTGGTGATCCGGGTACTCGCAGTTCCATTCGTATCCGTGGTACGGGTACATTGAATGCATCAGCCGACCCTTTGATTGTAATTGACGGTGTACCTTATCCGACGGATATTAGTGATGATTTTGATTTTTCTACTGCTAATGAAGAAGATTTAGGTGCTCTTTTGAACATCTCTCCTAATGATATAGCAACGGTCGAAGTTTTGAAAGACGCTTCAGCTACTGCTATCTGGGGAACACAGGGAGCAAACGGTGTTTTGGTTATTACTACTAAAAAAGGTACGGTAGGAAAAACCCGTTTCTCTTTCTCATCTAAATGGACTCTTAAGACCGAGCCTAAAAATGTCCCTATGCTTAATGGGGATGAATACACTGCTTTGATGCAGGAAGGGATTTGGAATTCAGCCAAATATACAGGATTGGATAACGCGTCAAATCATTATTTGGATTTATTATTCAATACCCCGGTCATTGGATATACTCCCGGATTCGAACATTTTAATGAGTATAATCAGGATGTAAACTGGTTGGATTATGTACGTCAGACAGCTTTGACTTCAGATAATAACTTTTCTATGAGTGGTGGTGGTGAGAAAGCTACTTATCGTCTCTCTTTGGGCTATATGAGTGATGACGGGACTACTATCGGAACATCGTTGAAGCGGTTGAACACATCATTGAATGTAACTTACCAGTTTTCTAATAAGTTGAAATTTGGAGCGAACTTTTCTTATTCACAATCTGATCAGGATGCAAACTGGGCAAAAAATGTCCGTTCGGAAGCATTGAGTAAAATGCCGAATAAATCTCCTTATACAATAGACAGAAGGACAGGACTGATGACGGGAGATTATTTTGTGTATCATGATCCGGACTTTGAAGGTTCTTTCAAAGGTACTGTTAATAAAGATTCACAAAACTTTAATCCGGTAGCTATGGTAAATGAAGCGGTGAATAATACAATGCAGCGGGAAGCTAAGATTACGTTTAATGCTGATTATACGATTTTGCCAGGATTTACATACAAAGGTTGGGCGGCTATAAATATGCGTACGATCAAGGCTCATCGTTTCTTGCCTCAGGTTGTAACCGGAGTAGCTCAAAACAGTGAGTATGCCAATCAGAGTGTGGACTCTTATTCTGATAAACTAGTACTTCAGACAGAAAATAAATTTATGTATATTAAAAATTGGAATGATAAGCATAATTTAATCGCTAATGCGTTGGTTCGTACTTCTCAACAAGTTACTACCAATTATCTGAGTGCTACATATGGTAATGCTTCTTCGGGCTTGTCTGATCCTACTGTCGGTACTTCGGTTTTGGGGGGAGAAAATGGGATGAATTCCAGTGAGGCTGAAACTCGTACTGTGTCATTTATCGGTTTGATGAATTATACATTATTAAATCGTTATGTATTTCATGCTTCTTTAAATGCCGAAGGCAACTCTGCCATGGGACGTAATAAGCGTATGGGATATTTTCCAGCCGCAGGTATTGCATGGAATCTTCAGAATGAATCTTTTATGGAGTCTCTGAGGGATCGTTGGTTGGATGAAGCTAAAATACGTGTCAGTGTAGGGCAGAGTGGTCGTGCTCCAAGTGGTACTTCTATTTATCTGGGAGCTTATGTTAAAGGTGATAACTATATGAATATGTCCGGTACGAAACCGGAACGTATGCAGTTGGATGATTTGCATTGGGAGACTTCTACCGAATATAATTATGGTGCGGATGTCATGTTATTCGGTGGTCGTTTAAAGTTTACATTTGACTATTATCAAAAATACATCAAGGATTTGCTACAAAAAGACTATAAACTCCCTTCATCCACCGGTTTTGGTTCGATGAGATATTATAATTCCGGGAAAATGGAAAATAAAGGTTGGGAATTTCGTGCGGATGCAATCTTTTGGAAGAATAAAGACTGGCAGATCAGCGGCTATGTGAACCTTAGTCGCAATGAAAACCGTATTACTGAATTACCAGGCAATATGGCGCAGGAAACTTATGAAGCCAATAATGGTAAATATGCTGCACGTGTAGAGGTAGGTCAACCGGTCGGAGCTTTTTATGGTTACCGTTATTTGGGAGTATATAAAGATAAGGATGCTACTTATGCGCGTGACGCATCAGGCAATATAATGAACGATGTACACGGTAAGCCAATCGTTATGAAAAATCTGACTAAGGCTTGTCAGCCGGGAGATGCCATATATGAGGATATTAATCATGATGGTGTAATTAATCAATATGACATCGTGTATTTGGGAAATTACAATCCGGTGTTGACTGGTGGTGCCGGATTAACGGTCAAGTATAAACAAGTGTCCTTGAGTGCATTCTTCCATGGACGTTTCGGACAATCAATTGTAAATACAGCTCGTATGAATAACGAATCAATGTACAGTGATGACAATCAGAGTACGGCTGTTTTGAGACGTTGGAGAAATGAGGGGGATGTAACGGATATTCCACGTGCTTTGTATAAGGAAGGATACAACTATTTAGGTTCTGACCGTTTCGTGGAAGATGCTTCATTTATTCGCCTGAAAACTCTGACATTGAATTATTTGTTCCCTAAAAAGATATGTAATCGATTGGGAATAAATACTTTAAGTTGTTTTGTAACAGGCTATAACTTATTTACGTGGACAAATTATACGGGACAAGATCCGGAAGTGGAAATTCCTACTAAACCTACAGATTTGGCAGAGGATAAGGCTACCACTCCTGTTTCTATGAGATTCGCTTTTGGTATTAATCTGAATTTCTAATACAAGGTAATATGAAAAAGATATTAATATGTTTGGCTATTGCCGGAGTCGGTTTGTTAAGTTCCGGCTGTAATGACTGGTTGGATGTGCTGCCTAAGAATGAGCAGGTGTCACCTGACTATTGGAAGACAAAAGAACAGGTGGAAGAAGTCCTTGCGCAAGGCTACTCGTATATGCGCACCACTGTTCCTTACTTGATCTATTGGGGCGAACTCCGGGGTGGCTCTGTCTATGCATATAGTGGTTCGGAACAACAAAAATTGCAAAACTTTCAATTGACAGCTTCGTCCAAGATGTGTAATTGGTCGGCTTTCTATCAGCTCTTGAATATTGCCAATTCAATTATAAAATATGCACCGGAAGTACATGGGCATGATGCGACATATACGGAAGCTGCCATGAACTCACATATGGCGGAAGCTTATTTTATGCGGGCATGGGTTAATTTCACACTGGTACGTAATTATAAGGAAGCTCCTTTAATACTGGAACCTTATGTGACGGATTCCTATCCGTTCAATATGAGCAAGTCTTCGGAAGAAACATTTATCGTTCAGATAAAAGAGGATATAAAGACAGCATTGGACTCCGGAGCGGCTAAAGAGTTTTATGATGATGACACATGGGCGGGCGCTACAAAAGGGCGTATCACTAAATGGGCTTTATATGCGTTAATGGCAGATGTTTGTCTTTGGAGTGAAGATTATGAAGGCTGTATTGAATATACGGATTTGTTGATTAATGCTAACTCCTCTCATCGTCCGGCATTTATGGCTGACCCTGAACAATGGTTCACGATTTTTAATCCGGGAAATAGTAATGAATCCGTTTTTGAGATAAATTTTGATGTGCTCACTTATAATCAACCTGTCGATAATAGCCCGTCTGCCTATTTTACTCATTCTTCATCTGCACCATTTCAATATTCAGTGGCTATGTACGGTCGTTTATGGAATGAAACCAGAACCAGCAATGAGAGTTCGGTTCGTGCGTCCGGAGGAGCATATAACGACTTAGGAGTAGGGGCGGCTTCCTGTGACTGGAAATATCAGG
>OGXS01000875.1_pt1 | contig 23865 bp, 30 predicted proteins | sample 1576371 | NCBI WGS metagenome assembly OGXS01 (sample SAMEA3541475, study PRJEB24748) | human gut metagenome | biome: human gut; feature: human-associated habitat; material: faeces | place: China | collected 2012
CCTTCCAAAATAGATATTTAATATATATCATTTTTTAGAAGAAAGATATTTTTATAAGAAAAAATTAGTTGTTGAAATTTTACATTTCTAATATGGAAGAATTTTTTGAATCCATTTATAAAGAACAGATCGCCGCAGGCAGCCAGTCTTTAATCAAGGTGTATTTTTCCTTTATTCGCTCGATTAAAAGTTCTCTTTTTTATGATTGGAGCATGATGAGATTTTATGATTTTTCGTTCCCATAAATTATAACCACAATAGGTAGCATTTGTAATGATTATGCGGATTTGATGTGCTCTAAAAGGTTTTCCTCTCTTTCCACAGTATCCTTTTTTATTCATACGCCTGGCTACCTCTGTATAATTAAAACACTTTATGTACTCTTTAAATATTAGTTGGACCAATAAAGCTTCTTTATGATTAATATACAGAAAACCATCTTTTCGATTATATCCCAAAATTTGTGTTGCTGTGGGTTCTCCCTTTTCTGCTCTATATCGCAATGCGGTTTTAACATTATCCGAAATAGTCTCTCTTTCAAACTCAGCGATACTTGCCAGAAGCGTTATCATTAGTTTTCCTACGGGAGTACCAGTGTCAAATTGCTCACTGTAGCTAACAAAATGTACCCCATTCTTTTCGAAAAAAGAAATCATCTTAAGCAAATCAATTGTGTTTCTACTGATTCTAGTTAACTTCCAAACTATAACTGCATCGAATAGATGGTTTTCAATATCCGTAAAAAGCCTTTCTAAAGCAGGACGTTTTGTATTTTTCGCAGAATAACCATCATCGCAATATACCCCATAAACTGTGTACTCATATAGTTTACAATATTTTCGCAATAAATCTTCCTGTGCGGCCAGACTAAGACCTTCACGGGCTTGTTCTTTTGTCGAAACTCTAATGTACAAAGCTACCTTCATTATAAACACCACCTTTATTTTTCTATAATTTATCTCCACCTTTCCTATCTTTAATATAATTTCATTTTAGAAAAAAGAATTTTTATAAGAACTTTTATCATGAAAAACGGGCATACAGATTCAATATATAATCTAATCCTTCTTTCCATACTTCGGTATCGAAACCAAATAAAGGTTTACCTCCACAAAAAAAGACCACCCACAGGCAGCCTTTTTTTGAAAATAGTTGATATTTTCAATTACCTATTCAATATAAGCAAGCATCACTTGTTTTTCTTATAAAATTACCCTCCTTCCTAAAACAGATATTTCATATATATCATTTTTTAGAAGAGGAACATTTTTATAAGAAAAATTTAGTTGTTGAAAAGCCCCAATGTGTATTGGAGCTTTGAAGAAAAATTGTGGACAGGATTTTGCCAGATTCAGGATTTCTACTCCCGTGGTTCTGGCAGGACCACATACCGTAATTTTTTCAAAATAAGGAAGAAAACTCCTGCTCACACTCTTATTATGCCAAAACAAAATGAAAAAAAATTTTTATAAGAAAAAAGACTGCTATATAGCAGCCTTTTTGAAAATAGTTGTGAACCTCTCTATCTGAGTCGTCGTTGCAGCTTTCGCTACAGAGATTGTCATTCAATTTTTTCTGTAGTTAGCAAGACAATACCATGGCTCCGTGAAATTTCCCTTCCGAATCATTTATTGGTTTAAATCCAATCTTTTCGTAAAAATACTTTAGTTTGTCATACATTGCTATCAGATAAACTGTATTTCTATTTCCATCTAATTCCCAACGGTTATGGATAACTTCTGTAATTAGTTTTATCCCATAACCTTTATTTCGAAATTGAGGATCAATGTACACATCACTGAGTAAAAGGGAATCATTCGTATGTTCAGGGTGTCTTTCAATAGTATCGCCTACATCATCTGCATAGCCGATTGTACAATATCCTATTAATTCATCAGTTCCATTTTTAAAGATTCCCCAAGCATATTCTGAATTATCTTCCAGCCATTGTTCGACTTGAAAACCAGATGAAGCATCCATAGATCTGACAGATTGCAGATCTTTTATGGAAAGCAAATTTACTGTAAATAAAATGTTTTTATCTTTTTTCATCTTTTTAGCAAGGTTTCCTTTCTAACAGAGTCGGTTGTTTTTATGTCACATAATACCTTTGTTATTCTCCTTTCGTTTATTGTATGAAATAAGATTTTTATAGCCATGCTGCTGGCACATAAAATTCATCCTGCCATGCTTTTTTTCTCTCTAAAAATAACTCAACCAAGTATTCTGGCGAAATATAGCAGGTTGCTTTCGCTTCTGTTTCTTCGAATCCATCTTCGCTTAGTTCGAACCATGGATGATCTGCTTCTGTTTTGTCCTCAAATCTGATTTCCGGCAAACTAACTTCGCAGGGGATGAAATATTTTCCGCCTTGCAGACACTCAATAATTGTATGTATCTGTTCTTTCGTAAAGGTTCCTGGTATAATTACCTCATTATGCTTCTTATAATTTGACGCATCTCTATAGAGATAACTAATGCGCGTATTCTTGCGCCTGGTGATTTTCTTCATACAGATACCTAAATATGAATCAAACTCCATATCTGTAAAAGCATAGAATAATTTTTTCACCGCCTCTTTATCTGCGCTGTTCTTATAAATATCAAAGATTTCATGGGCAAGTCCCGTTTCCTGATAGTTACATTTTTCTAGTAAATCAGCAAGAATAGTATCTGAGTCGATGATACAACCTTCTGGTGTATTTTCATCTAATTTTTTAATATTTTGAATGGCACGTCCTTCCCATGACTTATCCGTTGTAGCTGTAACTTCATCATCAAAAAAAGTGTATTTCTCTGGATTAATAGGAACACAAACATAAGCGCATTTATGTTTTTTATTCATTTCAACAACCCTATATTCCTGCCCAGTATGTCTACTTTTTACAATATCTCCTATTTTCATTTTCTTGTCCTCCTTGTTTTGAAATATTTTTGCAAATTTAATATGTTTAGATGGCTTTTTTGCGATTCATGAAAAGAATTCGATTCTTTTAGATAATAAAAAAAGACCGGATAAACCGATCTTTTTCATGACATTGAAAGAATATATCCTTTTATCACTACAACTTTCTAAGAAGGCTGCTTGTAAATGTGATACACCGGCGGGCAACCGAAGTTGATCGCGGCTTCTTTACGAGGCTGTAGTACACCTCGCTGGAGGAACACATACCCCCTCTATCTCCTGTGACGGAGATTACTTTTATATACTTATGCAGATTTTGCCTGAGAAATATAGCAATACTTCGATTTTCCCCACAGGATGCAGTATTTCATCCGGGTCTCTTTCTTGTATCTATGGTTCACGCAGCTACCCAGCCCCGGAGTATGTTTCTTCTGATTATATTTTTTCTTACACAAACTCGTTGCTCCTGCATAAATATCCGTATAGGAAACAACTTCTGTTGTTTCGCAGAGGTACTTCATGTCCTGTCCATCATAAGCATATGGATATTCTTTACGCAGGATGTTCCCTGCTCCATTGATATCTGCATTGATGAAAAATCCGCTGTTTGTTTTATACAGTCCTCGGCGCACCCTCTTCCCCGAAAAAGTATGGTTTATCGTATCACCTTTTTTATAGGCAGGAATGGCATCTAAGTCCAACAGGCTTGCTTTTGATGTATAACTTTCTTCCCGGAGTACAACAGGTATCCCTGCTTTTGCAGCGGTATACCGGAGAATATCCAAAAACCGACAAAACGGGATGGAGACAAAGTTCTGGTTATTCTGTCTTCCAATGCAGATATTCTGTTTCTGGTCTTCATTATGTCCGGCAACGATAACTTCCACCTGCTGCCGCTTTGCATAACGGACAAGATACCACGCTGTTTTGTAGAAGAAATCCCGCAGGCGTGTCTCCCGTCTCCGGCTGAGTGTATGGAGTTGTTTCGTTTTTTTCACGGAATGAGTGCTGTCACTGCCTTTTGTGACCTCAGAGAGAAGTCTTGCTCTCTCTTTGTTGAAGTTCTGGTTCATTGATTTTACAGCCCCGCCTTTGATAAGGAATGGCGTATCTCCGAAGTTATTGGCAACCGCACAGAAGTTATCCACTCCGATATCAATCCCAAGGATACGTTTTGGGAATTTTGGTACTTCTGGCAGAATAATGTCCTCTTTGAAGGTAAGCAGGATGCTATACCCACCATACTGCGGCTTCACCTCTGTCTTTACATAAGTCATATCTGCATACAGAGGCTCTTTCCCGATCAGCACAGGCGGCTTGTGATTCACAAGCCGCAGGTATGCACGTCCATCCTTACGGATAAATTTTGCCGTCTGGTTCGTATAAGCGGCTGTCATAGCTGGCTGTTTGATATAACCCGGTATCCTTGGACGGGCTTTATATTTTTCCGGATGGATAACATAGTCTTTCCGTAACTGAAAATAAGACTTCCAGCTCTTAACGGTTTTCTTTATTGCATTCTGGTTAACCTGGCTGTTCATCCTCCGGTAGGTTGGATGGTCTGTATACTTAAAGATAGCATCTAATACCGTATAAGATAAGAACCATTCATCCCTTGTTGGATAAGGAACAACCTTGTACTTTAGCTTTGACATCGCAACAGCACCTGCCATACCGCCAATCTTTTTGTATTCCTCCTGTTTTTTACAGTATATTTCATAGCTATGAGCATTTGCTTTCTGAATCCCGGTAAAGACATAATGAAGAACCTCTGTTTCATGGGAAGTCCTTTCTTCCGGAGACTTCCGTATCCCTGTCATCGTGTTGCGGATATAGAAATTCGCTGCATTGTACATGCACTTGGCAGCTGTGGTGTTTTCTTCAAAATACCTGCATAACACAGCATCTTTATCTGGTCTTATCATGATCTTCCATGTACGCATACCATGCATCTCCTTCCTATAAAAATAACAGTTGTCTTAAAATTAAATAAAATCTTGATTTTGCTTATATTATACCATATAGTATAGGTAAATGGAACTATTGTGTTTAATTTATAGGAGGGATTTATGGATTATAAACGAAAAGCGCATTCCGTCTATTTGATGACGTATCATATCGTGTTTGTGACAAAATACAGGAAACCAGTCCTGTCTGATGAGATTGGGGATTTTATCAAAGACTTGTGTACCCGGATATGCCAGGAGCATGGTGGGGAATTACTATCAGCAGAGACAGACAGGGACCATATCCATCTGCTTGTCTCTATGCCTCCACAGGAACGCCCATCAGACCTTATCCGTGTATTAAAGACACAGACATCAAAAAAAGTACACCAGAATAAAGACTACAATCAATATATAAAGCAGTATCTTTTAGGGAATGTTCCTCTATGGAGTCCCTCCTATTTCATTGCAACAACAGGTGGAGCTACCCTAGAAAAAGTAAAAGAATATGTAGAATCCCAACGTACTGATGACCATAAGAGGAAATATCAAAAAACAGGCAGATATCGTAAGCAGAGGAAAAAGTAAAAGCGCATGCATCCGCAGGCAACTGAAGTTGACTGCGGTTTTCTGCTTAAAGCTTGATAATATGCCATTTTTTCTCCTTTTGCTGTTCCATCCTTTAGACTTCGCTCGTGGAATGACCATATTTCTCGAAAAACTCTCTTAACGTACAACCATTTTTCTGCATACAATAATCTTCCATCATTTTATGGAAAAACTCTTTTTCTTCTTGGGTCAACTCCCATTCTTTTTCTTCACAGCTATTGTCTCCATTAAGTACCATCTGCGCAGTTATTTCTGCCGGATTATCCAAATGCCAAAATGTGTAAAAATTAACCCATATAGAAGAGTCAGTCCTTGTTTTTGTCCCAAAATACTTATCCACATCCATCCACAGTTCATATGTGGCTTCAATACTTCTTTTTTCCTCATCAATAATCAGCTCATCGATGCAATTGATTGGTTCTTTCGTTATATCTATTTCTCTCATAACCGTTTTCTCCTTATTTATGACAGAAGGGATTCTTTTCTATATTTTCGTAAAGTATTCTCCACTCCATCTTCTGGTACAACTTCATAAGCATCTGTATCCGTATATGTTGTGCTTTCAAAAATCATTTCCGCTAATATCTGTTCTCTATAAGCTCCATTTTTATAAGCATTTTCAAATTCTTTTACGGAACCATAATAAGAATTGATAATATCAATACAGTCAGCTGTATAATAATTATCCTCGGTTTTCCAGTTAGCTACATCAATTGTTCCTCGGCAGACAATATATTCACCACTTTCTGTATACCTAGCTTCTACGATTTTCCATTTTCTGTATTCAGACGGTCTTACATATTGGTAATCATCTGTTTTTATCCATTCATCGGGTATATTGACGATATAATTAACAATATCTCTATTATCAATATATGTCTTTCTTAAATTAGTATCGAAGAAAACTATTTCGTAACCATTACCTAATACATTAGTTATTTCACCTTCTTTTCCATCAATATTAACTTCAGCTCCTATTAATTCCCTTTTCATTGATTATACCCTTTCTCCTTATATGATATGTAACTTCTGTGCCTGCTTAAAAATTGCTTCCAAAACAGGAATGCAGATAGAATTTCCAGCTAAAAATGAAATCTGCTTATCGGTAATTCCATTTTTTCTCATCAGATCATAATCTTTATCTTCAAAACCCATAAGGCGTAAATGTTCTTTAGCCGTGAGCATTCGCACTTTATCATCGTAATAAACCGCCTGCCGTGGGCTTGTTGTGATTGTTTTCGCAACTTTATGCCCTACGCGGCCCCTCCGGGTCTTGGAATTCGGAAATTCGAGATTAATGACATCATACTCAGTCAGTTCTTTGTATCCTAATTTTGTAGCTTCTCGCACACATAAAGTTCCATCTTCCTTTCGGAAAAAGATGTTTTTTTCATTTTCACTAGGTGTATTTTCTTCAAAATCCGCAGAAAAATCTAAATAATCCTGGATATCTTTTTTTAGTGGTTTCTTTTCCGGGAAAGTAAAAGGAATATCTGATTTTGTAGACACAACATATACTCTGTCTCTCGCCTGGGCAATCCCATAGTCAGAAGCTTTGAGGATATCCCAATAGTTCTTGTAACCGTATGATTCCATTGTCTCAAGGTAATGATCAAAATGTTCCCGGTGTCTGTGAACTAAATTTGGAACATTTTCCCATACCACAATTTTAGGCGGGGCAACTAATTCAGGATAACCGCTCTCTGGATTAGGATTTAGTATCTGCAAGGTTCTTTCGTACAAGATGCTTCTTCCAGTATTTACATTATTTAATCCATTCTTACTCCAATCTTGACACGGGGATCCATGTACTAAAACATCACATTTCATGTTCCAGAGCCGAATGTCCTGCGGTGTATAGCGGATATCAAATATAGAATTATATGCCATAACTGCATATGGCAGAATTTCCACATAATCTAACGATTTAATGGAGTATCCAATATTTTGCAACGCTTTTCTTGGAGCACCGATTCCTCCGAATAATTCGAGGATTTTTAAACGGTTATCTGTCTCAGTTCCTGCTGTTTTTTCGATAATTGCTTCGTTCATTGCTTTAATATTTTTTGTATTCATATCTTTTTCCTTTTGTATTTAATGTTTAATTTTTAGATATTTAAGAGCTGTTCATCTGAAATAATACAGGAGGCGATGCCTTAAATAGCTTCGCCTCCGGCTTTTTCCTTTTATGCAAAACAAGGTTGATACCTTCTCGCACTTACGCTTCTATTTCTCGATACCATATAAATATGGCACAGAAATCTCTTCTAATGATTCAACTGAGGATTCTGTATTATCCTGATATAATCGATATATTTGAATAGAATCATTTAAAAGCAAATTTCTTGCTTCTTCAGCAGTTAGCGGAATCATTCCAGTCCATTTGTATCCATAATTATACATTTCTCTTACATTCATATCTTATCTCTCTTTCTTTATTACACAAAACAAAGCTGTCCATCTGGAGCGGCAGTATATGCTGCAGGAACATCTTCTTTTTTCTCTTTTCGTGGAGATAAAATTCCTATCTCCTTAAGTTCATTGATAAGTTCATCAAATGCTTTATTGATTCGTAATCTTTCTTTTTCCTTTGGATAAGCGAAGATCCATTTCCCGTTTTTATCCATGGATATAAAAGTATCACAGGTGCCATTCAGATAATCATTTCGGTCACCTTTTTCCTTTAGCTTATCTGAAAGATAACAGGCAAAAGCTCTTGCAAAAAGTTCACAATCCGAAGCCCAGTATCCTTGTCCGTGTTTCGTATATTGTCCGTCAAATTTTACAGAGTTCGTATAGAATTCTGTGTAAATGCCTTTTTCATTGCGGCAGATCTTGTTCATGACATTTTCTAAGCTTTCTGGTACTTCTTTCCTATGGATTCCTTTTGTTGCAAGATCAGTGGAACCATAGGATTGCCCGATCAGATGATCAAGAGCATGCCCCCATTCATGTCCAAGAGACCCTGCCCCACGTAATCGGGTTAGGTTAATAACTTCCCTCAAAGGTTCATAATGTGCTGCTGCATCTCCACGTCCTCTTGCTCCAAAAGCAATCGCGAGGCTTCCACAAGATAGTCCTGGCAGGGATACACTTTTTTCGTCTATATCTAAAGCGAATGCTAGGTCAGCAAATGCATCATAAGCCTGGTCAAGAGATGCTTGTCTTTCCAGAGTATTTGTCCAATTGCCAAATTCTCCGGCTCGTATACCATACCGCTCAATTAACTCTTCACCCGTGATGTGTTTATCTTGAGGTCTCCATGTTTCTCCAGACCTCTCCAAAGTTTCAAATTGTTTCGGCATCCATTTTTCTTTCCTTTTTCTTTTTGACACAGCCTTTTTCTCTTTAAAAACTTCTTTTTGTTTTTCTTCACAATTTTCCTGTGTCCCACAAAAAAGGATATTATGGCGTTCATCGATCAAAACATAAGTTTTATCTACAAGAACAACATTTGGTTTAGGATAACAATAATAGGCAGAACATCCTGATTTATAAATAAGGATTGTTCTTCCTCTATCCTCAGTAACAGAACATTTATCTCCATCAATAAAAATCACTGGAAATTGCTTTTTCATGATTTCGTCTTCTGTCATGGCGAAATTCTCTTTTCCCATTTTACGTTTCATATTAAGGTGTCCATATGTTCCTGTGTTCTTTAAAAATTTATTGCCGTTAAGGATATTTCCAAAAGGAGCAATATACTCATAAGTACGTTCATATTTTTTCCGTAAAAATACTCCGTCAAGCGCTCTCTGTTCAAAATCAGAAATTTCTTTTTCTGTTTTGACTGCTTCAACCATAGAACGTATTTTACGGATACCATTGATATATTCTTCCGCAGAAATATAGCTATTCTTTTTTGAGGTTACTGTTTTTCGCATTTCGTTGTGCCAGTAGACGATGAATCGAGAAAAACCTTTCTCTAATTCTTCCTGTATATCTGGTTTTGGCCAGATATAATCTCGTTTTATGTATTTTTCTTTTTCAGAAGCGGTCATGTCTTTTATATCTTCTACACACAAACCTCTTTTTACCCATACATCTTTTCTTGCTCCACCAATTTTTGATCCAAAATCTGTGATCTCTTTCTTTGCCATTGTCTTTTCCTCCTTATTTTGAAAATTATTACGATTTTAATATGGCTGTATTGTATTGATCAGATTTTTGGGAAGAAGAATCAAATTCCATAACGATAGTCATGTTATCCTGTTGCCGGACATTAAAAAAGAGAACACATCTCATATATGAAATATATTCTCTGTTGCTTTATTTTCTCAACTCTTTTTCAAAATCAGCAATTGTTTGCTGCTTTTTCCCTTCGTCAACGCTATACAATATTTTTACCATTTTTATCAAATCACAGGATGCTATCAGATAATAAGCGAATCCTGTTAAAAACAAAAATAATCCTATCACCAAGAATAGCCTTGATATCTTTAAAAAATCGAATATGCCAAAAATAGATGACAAAAATATTATCATCGATACTGTCATACATCTTAGACCCTTAGCAAAACGGTTTATCTTTTCTAACATAACGCTGGTTTGTGCCACTTTTACTACCATCTTATTGGAAGATAAGACAGAAAAAATAGCTAATGCTGTTGTAGAAAAGCCGATAAATATTGAAGAAACGACAAATAAACTTAATTGCAAGCTTTCCGATTCAAATTGTTTCAAAAAAATCATATTCATACCCATTCTCCATTTTATCTTCTAAAATCACAGGCAGCCCCTTATTTCCATATTGGAGAGCAAAAGTTCTTTGGCCTTCCTATGTGAGTTGACGGAATAACTTAATTGCAGATTAATGCAATGTTCCTTGTTATATAAATGTTTTATCTCTGCAACATCATCATAACTTAAAAGCCATGGGAATCTTTTATCTTTGATATACTTCGCAAGTTGCCTATGATCCTCATTTGTGTAAAAATGTCTGTACAGACTTGGACCTGCTTTATAATATGGTGGGTCGATATAAACAAAAATTGGTTTATGAGAGCTAGATTTAACTTCTTTTTCCATAAAATCAATCGCATCCTCATTAAAAACGCCCACTCTGTTTTTGTAAGCAGCAATATCTAAAATAGACTGAATGATTCGTTCCTTATTAAATCTGCAATCTAGCTTATATTTTGATGTCTGCGCTTTTCCACCGATAGGTCCGGCTTTTAAAATCCCCGAAAAATTAGTCCGGTTTAAAAATAATCCAGCAAAACCGATCTGATAAGTCTCTTTGTCGGACAGATATGCATCCTCTTTATATTTTGTGCATTCGTTCCATGTATCAATATTTATATCCGTTTTCTTTATCAGATTAACTAATTCATTCGTATGAAAAAAGACGGATTTCCAAAAATGATAAAGGAGCGGGTCTTTCTCATTTATTACCGTCTGCTCTATCACGCCCTCATCCAATAACTGCCATGAGAGCGTGGCGCTTCCGGCAAATGGCTCGTAAAAAATACAGCCTGTTAAATCCTCTTTTATAATTAATTCTTTGATGTATTCGAAAAGCTTTGATTTTGCCCCGGGATATCTTAATGGATTCATAGATATTTTCTCCTTTGTTTCGTATTTTCCAAATCTAATATGTCTTTTTTTATATACAAAAAAGGACTCCCTAATGGGAATCCTTCTTATTATGCTTTAATTCTGTCGGCAGATAAATATCCGTTATATTCGTCTTTATGTATTACACAGCCCTTCACATGCACAATCTTTCCATTTTTTAAATGTCGGTCATGTCCAGTGCGGATGTGTGGACGTTTTTGTATCCCACTGTTGCCATCACCTGAAAACTTCATTGTTTTCTTCAAAGTATTTTCTCCGTAGTCGAATACTGCTATCATGTCTTCTGGTTGAAAATCTTTTGTCCGTTCTTTTTCTGGTGCTTTTTTTCGCTTTTTTCCCTCTATGACTTGTTGCTTCTTTTTCCGCACAAGGTATTCCTGCAAACATAATAGAATTGCATGGGCAGTTTGTATTCGTCTTTCTGGACAATCTTCATATTTTTCTACACAACTTTTCCTATTACCTTTCCAGTGTTCACATCTTTTTAAATCCCTCTTTTTCCCACAACTAACCGTAGGGACCAAAAGATAGGAACTCTCTCCTTCTTTTATCAGAGAAAATGCATAACAGCCGCATGTTCTATCCCATATGGATACTGCTATTTCATCTTGTTTTATCTTTCTAATGTGGAAACCTTGTTTGCTTTCTCTGATTTTTCCTTGTATATAAGTTTCAAATGAATTTTCTAATGGAAACAACCGAAATAAATCATCAAAATCCATAGAGCGGAAAGACAATCGTTTTATAAAAAAAGCATCTGTTATCAAAAAAAGTTTGGGATAATATATATGATTCTCAGACTGATCAAACACTTTTCCTTGAAGTATGGAAGTAAATGTCATAATGTTTAACATACGGATACACAGCCCTAAAATAATTCGTATATCCTCCCCTATGAATTGTGTATTAGCAAGATCAATCGCATCAACGCGTTCTTTAATTTTTGAAAGTATTCCCTGTTGTCCAGGTCCATCAGCGAAAAAAGACTGTGGATAATATTTCCGGCACTTTAATATAAGATTAATCATATGTACTTTTTCTTCTTCCGAAAAAATTTCAGGCTTATCTTGTCTTAAACTATCCTGTATATTTTTGTAATATACTAACATTGTGTTTAAATCGTTTTGTGCTTCTTCATAAAAATCCATGGAAACTGGATTCACATACTTAAAAACTGGAAGATTTTCTTTTGTGATATATTTTGCCATATCTCTGTTTCTCCTTTCTTTGAAAATTTTATAGTTTTAATATGGATGTGTTTCAGTTGTCAGATTTTTCAAAGAAAAAAGACTCCGCAAAGGGAGTCTTTTTTCTTAACTGATTGCAAGATAGTCAAATATTGTCATCTGATGTCCTGTTTTTTCTTTTACAATATTTTCCTCATTGTTAACTACAGGATTTATTTTCTTTTGTTTTACGACATTTTCTGCTTTTATTGGAAGCTTGTTTTCTTCTTTTCTTATAGGGAAAATGGTGTAATCTCCTTTAAGATATTTATGGAGCTGGGAAAGAATGTCTGCTTTATCTGAATAACTTGTCCCATATGCATTAAAGTCCAATGGCAGATCCGCTAGTACAGCATCCATTTTCTGCAGCAGTTTTTTTGCTTCAATTGGTTCTTTTAATACTTCTACTATTTCTTTCCTTGGTTTCTCCCAAAAAAAATCATTGGTAAATGGTCTGTCCACCGCTTCCGGCAGACGGTTGTAAAACCGAAGGACATTGCCTGCCATATGTTCCCGTTCGTATTCCGGCATATGAACATAATCATCTGGTTGAAGGAACTGCCCATTTTTTATCAGATAAGCTATTCTATTTGCAACCTTATCCCAGAATAATAAAATTGACACTTTCGGATTACCATAATTACCTCTTGCAAGAACCAACCCTTTTCCATCATAATTTGCATAAGAATTATCAGCACCTGAAAGAGCGTGACTTTGTCCACCGGTTCCATACTGTTTTTTTATGAAAGCGGTTCTGCTTTTTTTATTCTCGTTTAACAGATAAAACGAATATGTTCTAAGCCGTCTCTCTGAATATGATCCGCTTTTTATCAAAAAAGAATCGATTTCATCTTGTGTGATGAAAATTTTTTGCTCTGTACTTATAAAACCGTCTTTTGCTTTGTAAGGTGTAACTTCTGCTGCAAGTTTATGAAACCGCTTTGAGACAGTTACCGGGTCATAGTGATGAAAACGCATGATTGTTTTGCTTTTTTTATAAGCATTTGCAACTCCCGACAACCGTTTGTTTAGTTCGGAAAGCCAGGCTGGGTCTTTCATCTTATTTTCCAGATAGTCTGTGATCTCCGGATAGATACTGCGAAGATGTGGTAAATCTTTCTCAGCGAAAACAATCTCGGCTACCCCTTCTGCCATATCCCCTTTCATATAAGCAAGAGCTTGTGCATGTTCTTTTATTGCATTGTCTTGTGCTTTATCCAACATAGACTGCGGAGCAAATTCTCCTTCTTTTAATAGAAAATGGATACGGTTCGTTACCTGCTCCCAAGATAAATGTATCTTATCTTTTGTGCGTACTGTTTCACCAAGTGCGATCTGCATTCCATTTTTGTTAAACCATACCGCATACTTTTTTCCATCAATAATAAACCCTTTTCCTCCATTTCCATATTCATTCCGTACAAACTCTTCATATTCTTCTTTTGTTTGCACACTCATAAAATTATAGATGAGCCGTAGTTCTGTTCTGTTATGATTACTCCCGGTCCGTAAGATAGCATTTAGTGTTTCATCCGGTAGGATAGATCCTGTTTTTGTCATTCTTATTCCTCCTTGTTTTGAAAATTTGTTTGCACTTTTAATATGTCTTTCAAAGCAAAGATTTTTTTGAGATTACATAAGATAAATACAGACATAGATTCTATTTTTCATATAAAAAAACGCCCCGTAATGGGACGTTTTTTGTGATGAGATAACAGAGTTTTATAGCATCATGGATTTTACAGTTGCCACAGATTTTTGTACAATCTTGGCGATCATCTCCGGGGAAAATCCCTCTTTCTGCATGTTGCGGACAACTTCTACAGTTTTTTCAGCCTTACCTTCTGCCTTACCTTCTACTTTACCTTTAGCCTTACTCTCGATTTCTGTTTTCTTAATCAATGTATCTGCAAATCCTGGCATACGCTTCGCCTCCTCGTTTAATGCTTCTGACCATTCAATGTCAGAATATTTCTTTGTCCTCTCCAGATCAGCGTGTGTCAGGCTATTTAAATAGTCGAACACTCCTTCTTTCAAAGGTTCTTCACCTTCTCTGATGAGGATAACCTCCATTAGATCGTAATCTTCCTTCGGTTCTTCTGTATGCCCGATCACATCTTCTTTTTTGATGTAATACCGGGACATGGTATTTTGCAGTTTCTTTGGCATCTTCTCTTCGCTGCATATCCAGATACTGTACACTTTCTCAATATCCGAATAATCTGTTGTTTTTGTAAGGATACCAAGTTGTTCACTGATCTCCCTTGCTCCATAATATATGCCACGTTTAATAACCGGATATCCTGGATGGTAATCGTTTTGGAATTCCATGTTAAAGTGCAGATAAACTAAGACTTCGCCGGATGCTTTTTTAGGCTTTCTTGCCTTAAAATGTAGGTCGTATAGTATCAGCTTTTCCTCCAGAGATGTTTTCTCTGTATCCCTCTTGTCTATCTGCATACTTTTAATGGCAGATACAGCGGTCTTCTGATAGGAGATATCATCCATACAGGCAATGATTTCTTCCAGGGTGCAGTCTTTGTACTCCGGGATAACCATCTGCAATATTGGTGCAGTGATTTCTTTGTTGGAAAACAGCTTCTTCACATGTTTATCATACAGCTTTTTTACGTCTTCCAAGCTCATAAGCAGTAGCTCTGTTTCTTCTCTCATAAGATCCCTCCTTTTTTGATTTTTTACATATCTAATATGAGGGAACTTTTGCTTTTGTATTTGTATTATAACATACACATTCTTTGGCATTCAAGATTCTAGTTAAAAGGAATTCGATTCTTTTCACAAAAAAATCCCAACCTTTTTGGCTGGGATTGTGGACAAGGAATTTGTTAGATTTAGGATTTCTACTCCCGTGGCTCCAACAAAACCACATGCCGTATTTTTTTCAAAACAAGGAAGAAAGTTCCTGTCCACACTCTTATTATGCCAAAACAGATAAAAAAAGAATTTTTGTAAACAACCATTAATATTTTAAGCCCCTGCCTCATCCGAAGACTGATTGCTGTTTTTTTTTGCACTGCTTACTTCTTTTCCCCTTTCTCCATTAATTCTCTTATTTCTTCCTCTGAAAAAATCAGAGCAAAAGATTTAAAGCCGATATCCATAGAATGAACAATCTGTAAGAGTTTATCATTAACAGAATTTGGATGTTCTTTCCTGTATCTTTCCCAGTTAGTCTCTGTCTTTTTTAATTTTTCTAACTTTAAAGCAACAACTGCCTGCCATTCTGTTCCAAAGCTATCACTCACCTCTTTTGTCTTAAACCATGTTACTTCATAACATTTATGGATGAATGATACTGGTTTTTTTGTCAGCCAGCACTCTCCAGAATAATAAGCATCCGGTACATACTTTTGTACTTCATCCGGCAGCAAATAATCCTGGCTATCCATCTCATATACATGCAGCACCGGATAAAACCCAAAACCAGCAATCCGATTTAAGGCTTCCCCGGCACATGGCGATGCATTTAACGCTTTCATGATATCTTTCTCCATATCTTTTCCGGTTCTTATACAGCAGATCCGTCTAATCGTTTGATCTTCTCCTGGTGCTCTGTTTTTGGGTATCTTTGGTTCAAATTTTTCCACCGGATCAAAGCTGACATGAATAAATTTTTGTTTTTGCATACGTTTCTCCTTTCTTTCTAATATGTTCTTTCGCTTGTTTTACTCCCCAGCCGGTATCCTCGCGAAGGCTGATTGCCGAGCAAAACCCGGCGGTGCTTACCTCTTGGCAGTAGGAGATACCGATATCTCCGCTCGCTACTGCCGCTATGTGAACTCTACAATTCATCTCACTACCCTTGTTTTTCTTATAAAGCTGCCCTCCTTCCTAAAACAGATATTTCATATATCATTTTATCTTTATCATTAGGTGGAACTTTTGTGTCCATAAATGCACAGATATAGCAATGCTTTTTTATCGCTAATATAGCTGTGATTAAAAATACACAGATATAATAGCGATTCTTTTTATCTTTATAATTAGGTAAAGCTTTTGTGGACATAAATGCACAGATATAGGTGTGCTTTTTGTATAGGTGCAAATGTGTTCAGAAATGCACAGATATAACAGTGTATTTTTATCACTGCTATACCTGTGCTTTTTTTTATATAAAAAAAGCCCCTATTACGGGGCTTTTTGCATCATGACCAATGTTATACCGTTTCATCCAGTTTTTTGATTTTTCCATCATTATCTACATAATATTCTTTCTCCAGATCCATTTCAAACAAATATATGACTTTTTCAGGTACAGACAATTTATCTGCTGCTTTAGAAAAAATAGCTTCAGTATGCTTCATATTCTCTGTTGCCTTAGAAAATTCATATATTCTGTCATCATCTAATTCGCTTCGTGAAAAATATGGACTTTTATCTTTTAATGTGCTTTGATATAATATCTCCTGGCAAGAAGGACAGTACCCCATTTTAACGAACTCTCTCCCAAATTTATCTAAACTTGGCAACACATCTTGTATTAATCCGCCACAACAAGTATACTTCGTACATTGTTCCATCTGTTCTTTTGTTAAGCGTAGATACGTTTCCTGCCTGCACATTGGACATTCTTTGTAGATAACTTTCACAAATTTTTTTTCTTTCATTGTGTTCATTTATTTTTCCTCCATGTTTGAAAATTTTATATCTCTAATATGTAGGATTATGATTTTTTTTGTTCAAAAAAACCGCCCCAATGGGACGGTTTCTTGCTGAAAACAAAATTTTTAGGATGGATTCGCCATTGCGAGAGAACCTCCTTCCATAGATATTTTGATCGCATCTGCTTTCTCTGATTGTCTAATACAATCCGTATCTGTAACTTCTTGAGGCAACACATCGTAATAACAATAGCTGTTATCATATGTGTAATGCAAACTAATTCGTCCGCGATCTTCCTCTTTTTCAAATGTAATTCCTATTTCACAGGTTTCATCATTAGCTTCAATGGATGCTATTTCTGCTTCATTGCAAGCATATTTTTTAGCGGTGTCCCATGCTTCTTCAAAACTGTTAAACTCTTGATAAGGTTCTTCATCGCCCCAGGAATAAGAGATCTTTAATAACCATTTCATATTTTTTTCTCCTTCTAATGCAGATGAATGATGTTTCCGATGTAATATTTTGTATCGGGGATGGCTGTCCGGATAAACTGATCAAATGGTATCATGGAATCTTCATAAGCCATATCGCCCCAGTTATTCTGGATAGTATCTCTTAAAGTAAAAAGATCACTGTTGGAAAACTCATCCAGATCCATATCGGCAACCATTTTTTTTACCTTCGCAAAACGATCCCGGAAATAATTTTCTTTGCACTCTTTTGTAAAAATGATATAAGGGATGTCATCTTCTTTTCCAACAACAGCTCCCAGTTCCTGCATTTCTTCTAAAAGAATACATACTGCGCCTTCTTTATTTTTTTCTGTTTTCACAAACTCTGCAATATCTGGAAGATGCTCATATAATTCTTCTTCCTGTAATTGATTTAAAAAATCTTTTTCTCTCTGTAATTCGTACATCGTGCCTCTTGCCATGGTATTTCTCCTTTATGTTAGATGATATCAAAGTCATATAACTTTGACATTTTTTCATAATTTATAACTTTGATAATGTTATCTGTCAGAGTAAATGAATACTCTACCCAGTCATTCTTTCCAAGCTTTAACTCAAATGCATGTTCACCCAATAAAGCTTCTTTTGCCTCTTCATTATCAACTCCGATAATAAGGTCTTTTCCATCAGAATCTTCTAATGGAAGAAGTCCTAAAGCGATTGCTGTTCTGGAAAGAATAAAGAAATCATTAGAACGATATCTGTGTTCCTCGAAAAAATCTTTTTCACTACCAGGCTCTATTCTTGAAAAAATCGTATTAAAAGCAAGACTTCCTACCATATATTCACCAGTTTTATCACGATAGAGAATATCCGTATCTTTTGCTTCTAATAAAGAGTTGTCTGTAAGAATTTTTTTAGTATATGCTAGAAGTTGAAAAACTTTATTTGGAGCAGCACATTTTATGACACTGCATCCTATGTCAAGTAACAAAAACCATTTTTGAAGTTCTTTGGCAAGCTGTGTAATTACTTTTAACACTTCTTGCTCATTTTTGCAGTGGAATTCAACCGAATATCCACTTCTTCCGGTGAAAATTTCATACATGAAATCACCACCAAATGGATGTCCGCATTCTACTCCGAAAGTCAATTTGTTCACGATGTTGGAATCTATCGCTTCTTTGCCCTTTTTTATTGGAGTAAATCTAAAATAGTCAAATAACGGGGAATAAACAGGACAATTATTCTTAAAATCTACTTTAAAATTATCTAGAATGTAATCATCTTTTATATTTTTTATAATGTTTCCCATCGCTTTTAACCTTCCGGGTAGCTCTTCTTCCGCACAATGCCAATCAATCCATCCCGCTACACATTGAGTTTTAATATCTTTACTATCAAACTCTCCATTATTGAATTTCTCAATCCATTCTCTTACTGTAATACTCATATTTATCCTCCATTTTTAATGAATCTATTGATTCAATATAAAAATTATTGCTTTATTCGGCTGTTTTAATCCCCAGCCTCATTACGGAGGCTGAATGCCGGGACTTTTCCGGCGATGCTTAACCTCTTAATAGTAGACAATACTGATATCTCCGTTCGCTACTGCTGCTAAGTTACTCCATATTATAAGAAAAAATTAGTTGTTAAAACAGCCTCGTAGTATGCCAGTTCAGCATAGTCAATTCCATTTTCTTCTGCTGCCTCAACATTTTTGAGAACATTAAAAATCATATTTATTGTCATATTCAATGTATATGACTTCCAATATTCTTCCTTTGTTAAATAAGCATCCTCTGCATCAATAAAATAGAAAGCATTATCTCCTATCCTACAGCAAGCTCCTAAACAACCTGCATAGTCATCCTCAATGGAAATAACTCCCTTTTCAAATCCATTTTTTATGGTTTTTTTTGTAATCATGATGATTCTCTCCATTCTTGTCTTGTAAATATCATTACCATGGAAAACAACAATATAATTTATTGTTGTCCACTTTGTCCATCTCAAACAAATACGCTCCGTTCTGACAATAGTCATAGTAGTTATCAACAATCTTGCGTTCTGGATATTTTTCATGGAAGATTTTTTCGGCTTCATTAATAGATCTTGCAATAATGATACCTTTATCACCATCACTGTTTTCATAAGCAAAGACTTTGTTTTTTGTAAACATGATATTTTTCTCCTTTTATACTTCCAAAACAATTCCATTTTTAACGACAAGTTGTATCTTTTCATTATCTGGATAGATACCTAACGAAGACTCATCTTCTAAAAATGGAGCAATACAGTCAAATATCTCTGTCATGACAGATTCCCAGCTGTAAGAAGCATCAAAGTCAGAATCATAAACGATATGATTGTCTTCCCTCAAAACATCATTGACAGGTCCGTTACAGGATGAGAAAAAGATTTGTAACAGGTCAGCAAAAGTACCGATGCCGATACCACGTTTCCTGTTGTCTTCTAAACCAAAATTTATATGGAATTGCTCTTTTTTGATATATTCCTGCATTGCTTTTATGGCTGCGGTTTCATTTCTAAGGGTGATATTGAGATTTACGCTATAACAGGCTCCCATTTTCACACCTCCTGCATACATAAAATGCTGCTTCTTGGTTCATAAGACTTCTTGGTTATTTTTTCTTTTCTGATTTTGTAATACTTTGTTTTCATTTTCTTGTTCCTCCTTATTTTGAAAATTTATTTACGATTTTAATATGGAAAGGAACGAAGAAAAACTTTGCTACCTTTTTTCCATAAAAAAAGCTCCGGTATATACCAGAGCTTTTCTTATGTCTATGAGCCTCTTGGCTAAAAGTTGGCAATGCACCAAACTATTGCCAACTTGGAGAAGTGTGCGAATAGAAAAGAAAAGGTAGGTGTTGAAACCTACCTTTTCTTGGTTAACCTCTAGAGTTCCTTTGTTAGTTCTTTTACTAGAATTTTATTTAATTAATACCATCCCCAGTATCCAACGTCTGGGCAAGTCTGTTTCTGCACTTTCTTACACCGTTTGCAGCTTCTTCTGATGTTAACCATTTTGTTTTTCGCCTTTGAAGTAATTTTCCAATCACTCCATTTGTGACCTAGCTTTTTCACCTTAGAAGTCTGAAGTAGCTTACCACACTTTTTACACGTGTAGGTTACTTTACCATCTTCAGTACAAGTAGCTTTTTTCACTACTTTTACAACTTCTTTTGGATGTGTGCACTTAGTTGTCTTTGCTAAAGTGGTTGTTGGCATCACTGTGCTAAAGAGCATTAATGCACACAATACTAATGTAGCTAATTTCTTCATAGTGATTTCCTCCTTTTTAATCTCTAGTGATTTACTTATACTGCCGTACTTTGCAATGATAGCAACCCCTACTTACTTTTCCTGTAATGGGATTTTTCTTCCATGAGTGCCAGTAATGTCCAAGCGGTTTTCCAACCTTTTCGAAAGCTAGCTGTTTTTTGCATTTTGTGCAAAATTTAACGACAATTTTAGGGGTTGTACATGTAGCTTTAGTAAAAGTTTTACTTTTGTAAGTGTGTGCTGTTTTAGCAATCTTTTTTGTCTTTAAGATTTTTCCGCAGTTCTTACACTTCTTTACTTTTATTCCTGTAGCTGTACATGTAGCTTTAGAAGTTGTTACCCAGGTAGTATTTTTATGAGTGCACTTTTTAGTCTTTGCTAAAGTGGTTACTGGCATCACTGCGCTAAATAGCATCAGTGCACACAATACTAATGTCGCTAATTTCTTCATAGTGATTTCCTCCTTTCCTTTTTAGTCCCCAATTCAGCTTCAACGTAGTTACAACTTTGCTAAAGATTTATTAGGATCTCTTTGCTAAAGAGCAAAGGGGCCATAGCACCCCAATGCCCTAATTTACTATTTAATGTAAACCGTTTCTTTTTTGTGACACCTACTGCACACTCTTGTTTTCTTAGGTTTCTTTTTTACCATACTTGTTGCACTTAGCTTCCATTTACTCCATTTGTGTCCTAAAGCTTTTCCTTGAACGAAAGAATCTTGTGCATGACACCTACTGCAAATGGAGATTTCAACCTTTGGCGTTGTGCATGTAGCTGCATAAGTCTTAGATTTCCATTTATGATTTAATGGTCTGATTTGTTTAGTTTTGTAGTATTTTCTGTAACCGTAGATACAGTCTGGATTAGTACAATACCAAGCTACTTCGCCTGGGGAAGAGCAGGTTGGCTTTTTACGCACCTGTCTTCTAAGGTTGTGGGAAGTTTTTTTAACTTTCACAGTCTTTAAAGTTTTTCCACAATTAGTGCACATTTTAGCTCGTTTACCTTCTTGTGTACAATCAGCTTTAACTAAAGTTACCCACTTAGTCTTTTTGTGGGAACATTTGGACTTGGCTAAAGCTGTTGTAGGAGCAACAGATACTGCCGAACTAAAGACCATCAAAGCACACAGTACAGCTACTACTAACTTCTTCATAATAATCTCTCCTCTCCAACTCTACTTGTATCTATAATCTTTCTTACCACATCGACTACACGTCCTTATTAGTCTAGCTTTGTGCCCCCTTAACAATGATACCGGGTCAACTGTCCACTTACGCCACTTGTGTCCTAAAGCTTTTCCTTTAGTAGAACCCCACTTAGCACCGCAGCGAATACACGTCTTAATCTCAATTTTAGGATTTGTACACGTAGCAGGAGAAGTCTGAATTTTGCAATTATGACCTTTTGCTGGGTAAGATCTTGTTATAGTTCTTTTTCTACAACGTTTACAGTATTGTCCGCTTGCTCCTCCTTTTTTACAGGTAGGAGCTACATAGTAGTTCACAAATTTATGTCCATAATGACGTGTTTTTACCACTTTTAATGTTTTATTACAATCATTACACACATATACAGTCTTTCCATCTTTAGTGCATGTAGTGTTAACTAATTTTACCCATTGGGTATGCTTGTGAGCGCACTTGGCTAAAACAGTAACAGGCGTAATTGAAGTTACCGCTGTGCTAAAGCACATCATTGTACACAATACCCATGTCATTAATCTTTTCATCTAAATCACCTACCATTTCTTGTAAGGGCTTGTTTTAATCCCCAGCCGGTATTGACGGAGACTGAATGTCGGTGTTTCCTCCCGGCGGTGCTTACCTCTTGGCAGTAGGAGATACCGATATCTCCGCTCACTACTGCCGCTATGTTAACTCTACAATTCATCTCACTACCTACATTTCATTTAGAGGTTAGGAGAATCCTTGTTTTTTCTTGTTAAAAACTTTTTCATAATGACACCGCCTTTCTTTTCGTTGTTTCCTGCACAATTAATTTGAATGATTTGAATTAAAAAAATTTTTATAAAAAAACAGAGGGTAACCCCCCTGTTCTTTATGACAATCGTTTAGCTCAATTTTTCTGAACAATTCGATTCCAACTATGGTATAGATTCTCTTTAATAGCTGATAATGAAAAATCCTTCCCCTGTAAAAACCAGCTTTTATCAGCAGCATAATCTGATATCCTATCCATATATTCTGTTATGGTTTTTCCGTTAATGAAAAATATATCTTCCTTTTTTGTAACTACTCCTGTGCGTATTTCCTTGTAAATTTCGTTATATAAATTACTTAATCTCAAAAAATCCATATATTCATCTGTAAATCGCTTAATATGTTCCCGTAGCATATTCATGACAGTTCTTTCTGAACGTCCTGGTGTTAAGATAGGTATTCTTATATACGGCAACTGTATATGTGCCCGCCAGCCAGTATATTCTTTAGAGACAATGAACTTGATACGACCCGGAATTTTTTTAAAGGATAAGAATTTCTCATAGGATGGGCTGTCTATTCGATGCCAGCAATCAACACAATGGTCATCACTTAAACTAATATCGCTGTATTTTTTAGGTATAAGATCAAACTGAGATGCTTTTACACCATTAGCAAAGGCATTCTCAAACACACGATAAATTTTTCGGTCGTTGCTATAATCACTATGCAGCTTTTCATCTGAATAAAAATAACAGGCATCTACTTTATCGCTATGGTCAATAAGATAAAGCCATTCTTTGGCAGTTATCTTGTCCATTGTAATCAACAATTTGCCATTATTATAGATTTTTAATTTCTCAGCCGAAATAACATATCCATATTCAGCAATATAATCCTTAGCCTCGGATTTCTTTGTAATACGATACCATTCAGGACAGATATATCTATCCATCTCTGTCCTGTCTTTTTCGTTCATTTTCGCTCGTAAGGTATCTAACAATCTTTCCTCATTGTTGTTTAAGAAAGCTTCAATGATTTCTTTCCCATAGCCTTCCAAATATGCATCAGACATCAATGCTGCTGCATGTAAAAGCCCTTTCATTTCTAACACAAAATAACCTCTTGTCATGTTGTTTTCCTCCTGTTTTGAAAATTGGTTTCGTAGATAATATGGATGAGTATGAAGAAAAACTTATAGGCTAAAAAACATATTTCTTGTTTTAATCCCCAGCCGGTATTGACGGAGACTGAATGTCGGTGTTTCCTCCC
>OGXS01000876.1_pt1 | contig 23861 bp, 10 predicted proteins | sample 1576371 | NCBI WGS metagenome assembly OGXS01 (sample SAMEA3541475, study PRJEB24748) | human gut metagenome | biome: human gut; feature: human-associated habitat; material: faeces | place: China | collected 2012
ACGACCAACGGTACCATTACCGATTTTGACGGTAAATATACGCTGAAGGTAAAAAGTGCCCAGTCCGTTTTGACAATATCTTATATTGGCTATAAGACCCAGGAAATTCCAGTCGGAAATGGTGGTAAGAAAGATATTACCCTGCAAGACGATTCCGAACTGATGGATGAAGTGGTTGTAATCGGTTATGGTACGCAGCGCAAGGGAGATGTAACCAGTGCGGTGGCTTCTGTGAAGGCCGAAGACTTTACAGCAGGTAAGATTGGAGATGCAGCCGAACTGATTAAAGGTAAAGTGGCAGGATTGACCATTGCGAAAGGCTCCGGTGATCCGAATGCGGAATCTACAATTCGTTTGCGTGGTGTGATTTCATTGCAGGGAGGCTCTACTCCATTGGTATTGGTGGACGGAATAGAAGGTGGTTTAGGAACGGTTTCCCCCGAAAACATAGCTTCTATTGATGTGTTGAAGGATGCTTCTGCGGCAGCTATTTATGGTACACGAGGTGCTAATGGCGTTATTTTGATTACTACAAAAAACGGCCAGCGCGAGTCGCGTACGGCTGCCAATTATTCCGGGTATATGTCTCTTTCCAAGTTTGGCAAGACGCTTGATTTCTATGGAGCAGAGGAAATCCGTCAGGGATTGACAAACTATGCTGATAAAGGGTATGATACGGATTGGTTGGATGCGGTATCCCGTACTGCATTTACTCATAACCATAATTTTAATATTTCCGGAGGATCAAAAAATACCACTTATTCTGCGGATTTTACGTATCGCAAAGAGGAAGGTGTGTTGCTTGAGACCTATAATGAAGAGATGAGAATGAGGTTTGATGTTTCTCACTGGATGTTAAATGATATGTTGAAAGTGAATTTCAATATGGTAAAGACATTCCATAAGAATGGTCCGATTGATGCGGCAGGTCTGGGTATTTACCGACAGGCTATTATGCGTAACCCTACTGAACCCATCTGGAATGAGGATGGAACTTTTTACGAGAATTTTGCCGTAAATTATTATTATAATCCGGTAGGTATCATCCGTGAACAGGATGGTAAATACAATAGTGAGAATACCCGGATGACGGGGAATATCACCTTTGAACCGATTAAAAACTGGCAGACCAACCTCATGTTAAGCCGTAGGGTTACTAGTGATCATAATCGTGGATATTATACTTCCGAATATTTTTCACAGAAGAGCGAGAATCACACAGGATATGCTTATCATTCTCAGAATGAATATACCACAGATAATCTGGAAGTTACTTCTAAATATAATCATACTTGGAATAAACATCGTTTTGATGCATTGGTGGGATATAATTACCAGTATAATGTAAATGAAGGTTTTGGAGCTAATAACTATGATTATCCAACAGATTTTTATCTTTGGAATAACTTGGGATTAGGTACAGCTTTGAAAGATGGAAAAGCCGGCATGAGCAGTTACAAGAATGACAATACCTTGATTGGTTTCTTCGGACGTGTAAGCTATGGTTACGATAATAAATATAATGTTCTGCTGAGTGTACGCCGTGAAGGCTCTTCCAAATTTGGTGAGAACAATAAATGGGCTACTTTCCCTTCTGTTTCTTTGGGATGGACTATCAGTAACGAAAAATTCATGGAAGGCCTTACGTGGCTGAATAACTTAAAGTTACGTGCCGGTTATGGTGTGACAGGTGTCATTGTAGGTGACTCTTATAATTCATTAACCCGGTATGAGTATGGTTCTCCTTATTTCTATGATAATGGCGTCTGGCATCAGGGGTTAAGCGTAAAATCCAATCCTAATCCTGATTTGAAATGGGAAACTTCCAAGGAATTTAATATTGGTCTGGACTGGGCTGTATTGGATGAACGCCTGAGTGGTTCTATTGATGTATATCAGAAGAAGACTTCGGATATGCTATATGATTTTACGGTACCGACTCCTCCCAATTTGTATAACAAGACTTTGGCTAATGCCGGCAAGATGCGTAACCAAGGTATTGAAATTGCTGTCAATGCCATTCCTGTACGGACAAAGGATTTTGAATGGAAAACCACAGTTACCGCCTCTCATAATGCGAACAAATTATTGAGTCTTTCAAATGACTTGTATGAGACTTCAAATCAGATAGATCATGCTTATTTGGGTGAACCTATCAGTCTTTCTACCCAGCGGATGGAAGTGGGGAGATCTATGGGACAATTTTATGGCATGAAGTCCGTTGGTGTTTCAGAAAACGGACTTTGGATGGTTGAGAATACGAAGACTGGTGAGATTGAAGAGTTTACAGACAATATGCTGTCTAATGATGACTACCGTCAATATTTAGGGAATGCTCTTCCTAAATTGTATTTGGGATGGAACAACTCGTTCAGATATAAAAATTTTGATTTATCTTTCCAGATGACAGGCCAGTTTGGTTTTAAGATTCTGAACGAGCCTCGTGCTTATTATGAGAACAACTCGATCGCTTATAATCGCTTGAAATCTGTGCAAAAGGCTCCTTATGGTGGACAATATACCTTATCAACAGCCCAAAAACAGACTTTTGTAAGCTATTATTTGGAGGATGGTGATTTTTTGAAAATGACTAACATTACGTTGGGCTATAACATTCCATTGAAAAGCAGTAAGTTTGTGAAAAATATCCGGGCTTATGTTTCTGCCGATAATTTATTCTGCATTACTGGATATGATGGATTGGATCCTGAAATGTCAAATGGTGATATTTGGTCTTTGGGTATTGACTGGCGCGATAAATATCCTTCTACCCGTTCATTCACTTTCGGTCTGAATGTATCTTTCTAACTTTTAAATGAAGAACTAACATGAAAACAATATTCAATAAAGCACTTTGGGCTTCAGCGATAGGAGCTTGTACCTTGTCTTTGGGCAGTTGTACAGATTTGAGCGAAACGATTTATGATACGATTGCTTCCGAGAAGTATGAGTTTACAGAAAAAGACCGGGCGGCCATGTTTGCTCCGGTATACAGCAGTCTTCGTGATGTGTATTGGGGATGGTATAGTTATGCCGATATGATGGACCAGTCGTCCGATTCATGGTGTATTCCTTATCGGATCAGTATCGGCTGGGGAGATTTGTACGTGTCTATGCACAAACATCAGTTCCATTCACAGATAGCCCATTTCAATGATACATGGAACCGTAACTATGCCGGTATCAATGCCTGTAACAAACTGTTGGCAGATGAAGTCATTGCTGCTGATATAACCACTTCTTCGCAATTAAGGGCTTATCGCGCTCTTTATTATTATATTTTATTCGATTTGTTCCGCAACATCCCATTGGATACGCAATATGAACATGAAGACGGATGGTTGCCCGAACAGGCAACTCCCCAACAGATGTGGGATTTCCTGATCAGTGAGTTGACGGATGTAAAGGGGAAATGTGGAACAAAAGTAGAAATGGGTAAGCTGAACGACTATGCCATCAATATGCTTCTGGCAAAAATGTATTTGAACCACAATGCATGGTTCAATGATTACTCTGATAATTCTTATTACGGAAAGGCTATTGATGAGGTAAATGAAGTGATTAACAGTGGCAAGTTCTCTTTGGCTCCGAATTATTCGGATAATTTTAGAGAAGATATTTCCGGTTCGCCTGAAATTATCTTTGGTATTCCGTTTGAATTCAATTATGCCGGAGGTAACTATATGGCAAATATGTGGATGCATGTAGCCGGACGTGCAACGTGGCAGTTTAACGGATGGGCTACCGGTGGGGCGGCTGTTCTTCCTCAATTTCTGGAAACATACGATGAAGAAGACAGCCGCTATGAAGACTGTTGGATATCAGGACAGCAATATGACTATGCCGGTGCTCCCATTTATGTGGACAGTGAACCTTTGGTATATACTCGGGAATTACATAGTATAGACAATCCCGGTTGCTATCCCTTTGAAAGTGAACGCTTGGTGAAATATGAAATACTTTCAGGCGACTATGGAACTTCTTATGATGATGTGCCTTTCTTCCGTTTGGCTGATGCTTATTTTATTAAAGCGGAGTGCTTGCTTCGTTTAGGTGGTTACAATGGAGAAAGCGAGCAAGTGGCGGCCGATTTGGTAACAGCTGTACGCCAACGTGCCTTCAAGTCCGATCCCGGTAAAGCAACGGTTACTGTAGCTCAATTGAAGGGTGGCAGCCGTTATAACTACGGACATCGGGAGAATCAGGGAATCATGGGAGAAGCCGATAACTGGATTATCACAGAAGAAGGGGGCGATGATATTGAACTGGGTGGTTTGTTGGACGAACTGGCCTGGGAGTTTGTGGCAGAGCATCACCGTCGTCAGGACTTGATCCGTTTCCGTATAAACGGAACCAATCAGAATGTATATAATGGCAAGTCATGGTTTTGCAAAGATGCGAAGACGGATAAGACAGACAGGCATTGTGATATTTTTCCGTTACCTAAGTCTGCATTGGATGGCAACATTAAGTTGAAGCAGAATCCGGGATATGGTGGTGCCGAATAATGAATTCATTAATTAAAAAAAGAAAAGTACGATGAAAAAGAATTTTATATATGCTTTAATTGCTTGTTTCACTCTGTCACTGGCTGCATGCAGTACGGATCCGGAGGATGCTACCAGCAAGCATGTGTACGGGGAGAATGAAAATCCCTATCTGAAGACGAATGCGGATGCTGTGGTTTCTACCAAAGCAGAGTTTCCCATCAGCCGTTTGGAAGCGAAGACGGTTAAACTGACTGATTATGCAGAAAAGTTTCATACGTATTTGGGGATGACGGTAGATGAGACGTTGGCTGCATTGTCTAATGGGAGTGTGGTGTTTTATCCTATCAATATATCGAAAAACTGTTGGAATAGAACAGCTCCTACCAAGGGTACCAACGGTTGGTACTATAATACGGCAGGCGGTGTTTGTGATGCAGCTTCTGGTATAGCTAGTATTGAGTTGGATGCAACAAAGAAGGAGCTGGTTCTTAATGTGCTCGAAACCGCTTCTGTAGGTACAGCTATCTCCATTAACGTTGGATTTGCTATAAACAATGGTGCAAATTTTGATGATTATGTACGTTTTGCTTTTGATGTGACCGTTACTGATCCGGGACGTATTGTTGTTGCCAATACTATTCCAGCAGGTGACTATTCTGCATTTTCTATTGAATTTGCAGATTATCAGGAGGTGATAGAAAGTTGTTTGGGGCTGACTTTATCTGAATTCATTACCGCTTGCAAAGAACCGGGAGGCCCGATTGCTCTGTATATGGTCGATAGTGAATCTGGTGAATGGAATACTACTAGTGATTATACTGCTGGTGGTAGTGGAATAGGTTATTGGCTGACTTCTAATTTAAAAGTAACGAATTGGAGTGATGATGGTTCGACTGGTAGTGTTTTGTTTGTTGAAACACAAGAGAATGGTGATATGGTTAATATAGGTCGAAATCCAGCTTCAACTTCCGGTTCTGTTTTTAATGTAAATTTTGTATATGCGCTTAAGGAGGATAATAGTAAATTCGTAGAGTTTATTGTTAAAGCAACGTTGGAATAATATTTTATCGAGGGAAATCAGTATCTATAATGGATATTGGTTTCTCTTTTTTATTTAGTAAATTCAGAAAAACAAATGTGTGAAAATATTATTATTAAGAAGTCTTTTAGTGACTTTATTAGGATATTTTAGCTTTATAAATGTTTTAGCTGAAACGAATGACCATCAAAAACTTTATATATGTGTTAGTGGTAATGGGGTAAATATTGACTTTACCGCAGGCATTTAAATGGGACTCCAATAAAAGCTATAATTATGAAGAAATTATTGTGCAAAGAATTACTATTTGCTTTATCCATTTTTTGCTGTTTCTTTATTGCCTTCAGCAGTTGCAGTGACAGCGAGGATGAAAGTATTATCCTCCAGCTCACCCTAGACAGCAGTCAGCAAAGCAAAACACTATTTTGGGATGAGACAGAAGCTTCCGTAAAGTTCTCCGCTACCGGTCCTTGGACAGCCACTGTAGAAGATGTAACCAGCCGTGCCACCGATTCCAGTTGCACTTGGATTAAACTGCCCCGATATGAAGGTGAGGCAGGCGAAATTTCATTGCCCATGTTGTTGCAGAAGAATGATAGCGAAAACTATCGGGAAGCAACTCTTGTCATAGTATGCGGAGAATCCGAAGTAACCGTCCATATCCGCCAGGAAGCTAATCCCAATGCTGTGTTAACCTTGAATTCGGCTGATATCAAAGATTTTGATAAATATTACAAACCTATTGAGTTTAGTAATATGAATATGCTTCGCAGTGATGCGCGCTGGTCATGGTGGCGCATGAAGCAAAGCGAGCATTTCTTCGTGTTTTGGGAACCGGGGTTCGGCAACGATCCGGGAGCAGAGTCAGTGCCGGAGGTATTGCGTGTAGACATTGATGATTTATTGGCAAAGGCCGAACAATTCTACCGGACAAATATCGAAACCTTGAAGTTTGCTGACACTGGGCAAAACAAGTCTTTTCTGGATAAATATAAGATGGAGATTTACTTGCTGTATCAGACTGAGTGGCTTGCTACAGGTTCCGGTTACGACAATACAATCGGTGCATTGTGGGTAAATCCCAGCACCTGCCAACCGGTAGGTTCTACCATTGCGCACGAAATAGGACATAGTTTCCAGTATCAGGTAAGTTGTGACAAGATGTTGAACGGAGAGGCGGACTTTTCGCAAGTAGGATTCAGATACGGTTATGGGTCGAGTGGTGAAGGTGGAAATGGCTTTTGGGAACAATGTGCGCAATGGCAGTCGTTCCAAGATTATCCGGCGGAGCTGTTCGGTTACCATGTAGATGTGTGGAAAGCCAATTACCATCGCCATTTCAATCATGAATGGATGCGTTATGCCAGTTATTGGTTGCAATATTACTGGGCGCAGAAACATGGAGTCGATGTGGTAGGGAATGTCTGGACACAGTCGCGCTATCCGGAAGATCCGCTCATGACTTATCAGCGTCTGTACTGTAACAATGACTTGCAAACACTTTATACGGAACTTTATGGCTACGCTACCCGTATGGTGACTTATGATATGGACGTGGTGCGGAATTATGTCACAGAGACCGCTTGCAATTATACAACGAAAATGTATGATGCAGCCGGAGGATATTATCAGGTAGGCTATGCCAGCTGTCCGGGCACTACTGGATTCAATATCATTCCATTGAACGTTCCCGAAGCCGGAACAACGGTCAAGGCGAATTTTGCCGGACTGGCTGTGGGATGTGCTTTGGCAGAAGAGGATCCGGGAACGACATTGGATGCCGACGGCAATGTGGCAGGTACGGCTACCGCTTACAACAATAATGGTGGCAATACGGCAGCCGGATGGCGATATGGATTTGTGGCTATTGTGAATGGAGCTCCACAATACGCATCTATGAATAAGGAAAATGCAGGAGTGGTTTCTTATACGATACCGATCGGAACAGAAAAATTATGCCTAGTGGTAATGGGCGCTCCCGTTCAGTATAAGTCACATCCATGGAATGATGATGAGACTGACGATGAGCAATGGCCTTACAAAGTAAAGTTTGAAGGAACGGACTTGCTTGGCAATTTCTCTATTGACGAGACGGCTATGCCTAAAGATATTACATTGACATTCGATGTGAAGTGCAATGCCGGTTCCGAGGATTATCCACAAGGAACGGTGGACCTGAAAACAAATAAAGATTTGGCACAGGCGTTTGTCATGAAGCCTGCCGTGTTGGAAAGTAAACTGGCCAGTGTAGGTACAGAACCTGCCGAGGACAAAGTGGTTATCGCACTCAGTCAGACTGACGGCACTTTTGCTTACACTTCTACTGCCAATAACGGATTTTGGTGTGAAGCCAATGGCAACGTAGGCAACTGGGGTGATACGGCACCGGTCTATGTAGAATTCAGTGGACTGACCATGACATACGGACACCGGAAAGGAGTAAGTGTTGCCGGCCAGAAATATATGTTGAAACCTACTCTGATATATACCAGAAATGGTGTACAGTATAAAGCGACTATTGTGTTGAATATGCAATTTTAATAGCTGTTTACATCGTACACCTCCAAGAGGATAAAAAAATAGTCTAAACGAATGGAAGAATAGTACAACCGCCTAACTGTCAAATTCATAAAATGAGATTTATTGGACGATTCTGCCATTACATTATATTATATCTTCCCTTTCTTGTAATTTTTTTATTTTACTTTGCAAGTGAACAACGTATATAACCGATAGATTATGAAAAACAACAAGAAACTCTGTCTTGCAATTTTATCTTTGCTTTTATTGATTAGAAATGCTTCATTTGCAGCCAAGGAAAAGAAATATGTACTCTCTTCACCCGATGGAACATTGAAAGTGGAAATCAGCGCCGGAAACGAACTGGCCTACCAAGTGATGCATGGAAATGATACAATTCTCTCACACTCTAATATAGGTTTGGTTCTGGAAAACGGAACTATAGTAGGTAAAACTCCCCGTATCACAGGGGAAAGAAGGAGAAAGATAAAGGATAACATAGAATCACCTTTTTACCGTTTCAAGGAGTTCGTTGCAACAGGCAACGAACTCGACTTGAAGCTGAAAGGCGGGTTCGGAATCATCTTCCGTGCATACAATGAGGGAGTCGCCTATCGATTCTATACCACACAATCTTCGGATATCATTATAAAGGAGGAACAGGCCGAGTTTAATTTTAAGGAAGATTATACGGCTTATCTTCCTTATACCACCAATGATAAAAAACCGATGGTGATGGCTTATCAGAATGTATATGACATCACTCCTCTGTCAAAAGCACAGCCTAAACTGGCTTTTCTTCCGGTTACCGTGGATTGCGGCAGCGTAAAACTGACCCTGTTGGAGTCAGATTTGGAAGCTTATCCGGGCATGTTTGTGCAGTCACAGCAGGGAAAGTATGGATTGAAAGGTGTCTTTGCTCCTTATCCGGCTAAAACAGACTTTTATCCTTGGCGGAAGCAGGAATATGTAACTGAAACTACCGATTTTATATCCCGTAGCCGTGGCTCCCGTTCCTATCCGTGGCGTGTGTTGGCCATTACGGAGAAGGATACGGATATGCCGGTCAACAACCTAGTCTATGCTCTGGCTTCTCCCAACCGTATCGGTGATACCTCATGGATAAAGACAGGCAAAGTGGCATGGGATTGGTGGAATGACTGGAATCTGAAAGGAGTGCCGTTTAAAGCCGGTATCAACATGGATACGTATAAATATTATATCGATTTCGCCAGCCGGAACGGATTGGAGTTTATTGTGTTGGATGAAGGATGGTATGATCCGAAGAGCGGGGATATGCTGACCGTTATTCCCGAACTTGATTTGCCGGAACTGATAGCATACGGCAAATCCAAAGGGGTGGAAATAGTGCTTTGGACGGTGTTTAATGTACTCGACAGCCAGTTGGAAGCAGCTTGTAAGAAATATGCGGATATGGGAATCAAAGGTTTTAAGGTGGATTTCCTGGATCGTGATGATCAGACTGCCGTCGAAATGGTGTATCGCATCGCTGAGATGACGGCCCGGTATAAATTAACCCTTGATCTGCACGGCATTTACAAACCGACAGGTATCAACCGTACCTACCCTCATATTATCAATTTTGAAAGCGTGTTCGGTATGGAAGAGGTGAAATGGACGGATATCAAGAATAATATGCCTCTTTATGATGTTACTTTCCCCTATATCCGTATGATGGTGGGACCGGTGGATTATACGCCGGGAGCTATGCGCAATGCCACGAAGGCAGATTGGCGCGCTATGTATTACACACCGGCCAGCATGGGAACCCGGTGTCATCAGCTGGCTGCCTATATTGTACACGATTCTCCTTTTACCATGTTGTGTGATGCGCCTACCAACTATCTGAATGAGCAGGAATGTGTGGATTTCATAGCTTCTCTGCCTGTGGAGGTGGATTCTACTTTTATTGCTTCGGGCGAGTTGGGAAAATATATTGTAACAGTGCGTAAGAAGGATGTGAACTGGTATATCGGTGGTATGACCAATTGGGATGAACGTGATGTGCAGCTCGATTTCTCTTTCCTTCCCGAAGGAGTGTCTTATACGGCTGTTTTGTTTAAAGACGGTGTGAATGCCAACAAGCAGGCCGAGGACTATCGCAAGGAAACCATCCGGATTGATAAGGACAGCCGGTTGACTTTGCATCTGGCATCGGGAGGCGGATTCGCCATGAAGTTGGAGCTTTGCCCTGTTCACGGACAGGTTACCGGTATTCCTGAAGGGAAAAATATTCCTTCTTTCTATCAGAAATACATAGAGACAGAAGGTCTGTATGTCACCTCTTCCGGAAAGGTGAGCGATGAGGCCTTATTGAAAGCTTGTGATATCATCAGTTTGATGTTGGCAAAACGTCCGGATGTGAAGGCACACATGGTGAAGAAAGGCTGCCACGTCATGATAATCGGTAAAGATGAGGAAACTTGCGATTTGCCGGAGTTTGCCCATATCTGCAATTGTGAGGACAGCATTAAATATTGGAACTGGCGTGCCCGTGGTTTTGGCGGAGCACCGGAAGATGAATTTTCATCCAGTTGCGGAGAAGAGAATCTGCTGGCATTGCCGCAGGATAAATATGTAGGTGAGAATATCCTGATTCATGAGTTCGCTCACCTTATTCATACGGTAGGTATAGTGGGAGTGGAGCCAGACTTTAATGAGCGTTTGGAGGCACTTCGTCAGAATGCAATCCGGAAAGGGCTGTGGGAAAAGACGTATGCAGTGAGCAATAAAGAGGAATACTTTGCCGAGTGCGTACAGTCTTTCTTTAACTGTAACCGCTATGCCGAACCTGCAAACGGAGTTCATAACTGGGTGAACCGCCGCACGAAACTGAAGACGTATGATCCGGATATGTACCGGTTGTTGCAGGAATATTTTTATGAGATAGAAATTCCCATTCATAATGTGGTGCATGAATAAGCGTCGCAGGGACAAATAGAATTTTGCTATATAGAGATGAATAAGATACGATTGGTTGTTGCTTCCTTATTGTTGGGAGCTGCTACAGGTTTTGCTCAGAAGCCTTTTAATGCTTCGGGTACGGGGAATCCCATTATTCCCGGATATTTTGCCGATCCCACGGTGAAGAAGTTTGGCGATACGTATTATATGTATGCCACTACGGATGGCAGTGGGGCCGGTTTCGGTCCTGCACAGGTGTGGACCAGCAAGGATTTTGTAAACTGGACGTTAATGCCCATGAACTGGCCGGACAGTCATTGGATATGGGCTCCCGATGTGATGAAACATACGGATGGGAATTATTATTATTTTTATTGTCAGCCCTGTATGATTCATTGCGGGGTCAGTGAAACGCCGCGCGGTCCTTGGAAAAATATATTGGGTGAAAGTGAGGCTGTTCTTGTACCCGACCGTTTTGTGACGAATGCCATTACATTGGACGGGCAGACCTTTGTGGATGATGATGGTTCTGTATATTTGTATTGGGGGACTTGGGGGATTTATAAAGGTTTCGGTTGCGGAGCCGGAAAACTGGCTTCCGATATGAAGAGTTTTACTGAAACGCGTCTGATTCCGAATACGGAAGCCACGGATTTTTTTGAAGCACCCTTTGTGATGAAACGAAAGGGGATCTATTATTTTATGTATTCTTCGGGTTCCTGTCACGACCACACCTATCGGGTGCAGTATGCCACTTCGGACAAGCCCATGGGGCCGTACACCTATCGGGGATGTATTCTTGAAACCAATACCGACGGAACAATTCATGGGCCGGGACATCATAGCGTTTTGAAAGAAGGCAATGAATATTATATGGTCTATCACCGTCATGATAATCCGCATTCCAACCGCGGATTTCATCGTCAGCTTTGTGTGGACCGTATGGAGTTTGCCGAAGATGGAAGTATTAAATCCCTTATTCCCACTCATGACGGAATAGGTGCATTGGCATCTTCTGTAGTGAAATCAAAAAATCTGGCATTGGGTGCTAAGGTGAGGGCTTCTTCTTTTTATGATGCCGGTTTCCGTCCCGAATATGCTGTAGATGATAATAACGGGACTTTATGGCGTCCTCGTGGCATGGGACAGGAGTGGATAGAAGTGGATTTGGGTGTTGCCCAGCAGATACAAACTATCTGGACTCAATTTGAGTATGGCACACAATTTTATCAATATTTAATTGAAACTTCTGTCGATGGCAAGCATTGGTCTGTTTTCGCTGATAAGCGGAATAATCGTCTGGCAGGCAGCCCGATGGTCGATTTTGGCAAGGTGAAGGCTCGTTATGTCCGCCTTACCTTTACCGGAGGACAGAAGAACGGATTTGGCGGGGCGGTCTGGAACTTGAAAATCTTTGATGGGGTGGAAGCATCGGCTCCGCAACAATGGCTGGGACTTACCGCTGCCGATTGGAATGGTCGTGAATGGCAGAACAATGAAGGGATGCTGGGAGGGGCTTTTACATTGAAGGAAGGTTCGGCACGCACACAGCGTATCGGTGGACGCGATGCGTTGGTACTGGAACCGGGAACTACATTGGAGTATAGTCATCCGTTACTCTCCTCGTCCAAAGAGCATACAGTTAGTGGGTTGGTTTACAGGTCAGGTAAATGGCAGAGTTATGAAGCGGGGTCGTGTCTTTCATCAGGAGCGATTACGCTGCATAGTTCCACCGAACCTTTGGTCATTACCAATTTCCGTTACTACAATTGGAAACAGGAAGCGGCGGAAAAGGCATACGATGCGGAAACGGATATCGTGCGTCTGCCTGTAGCCAATCAGCAGAAACATGGGTTGGTGGTCAGTCTTTCTGCTGATGATTTTACCGTAAACGATACGGTTCCTTATCTGGAAAACCGAGGAGTAAAAGGGTATTTTGAAGCCTGGAAATTACCTCTCGTTGTGAAAGAAGTGAAAGGGAAAAAGGCATTTCATTTTGAGGGTACTCAGGTCTATACTTCCAGTTTTATGCTTCCTGCCACTTTGCAGGATAATGCTCCTTATACCTTGGAGGCGTGGGTACTGAATGATTCCATTAGTGAAAATGAATGTGTGGCCGATTTTACTACCTCGCATGATGAATTGGAGAAAATCATGTTGGTCAACGGCACGGAGCCTCGTTGTGGAGTAATCAATCACTATGGCTGGTATGAAGATGCAGGATATAAGGACATGAAGGAATTGGCAGGAAAGTGGCAGCACATCTATATCTGCTTTGATGGGCGGATGGAACAGGTTTATATCAATGGAAAATTAGTCAGTGAAAAAGATATCCAGTTGCTGGTGAAACCGTCACAATTCATCACATTGGGACGCAATGCCGAAGGAGACTGGCCCTTTACCGGTTATCTGCACTCATTGAAATTATGGGATGAATATTTGCCGTTGAAAGAGTGATTCCCCCTTTTCCTATGACCGGAATATGTATTTTTGCAAAAACTATGATAAACAATTAAATGATAGAACCATGAAGAAACTTTTAGTCACTGCTCTGTTGACTGCTACCGTAGCAGGCGGAACAGCGCAAGTAAAAAATCAGTCGCACGGCTATCCTATCGACCCCGTACCTTTCACTTCGGTGAAAGTAACCGATTCATTCTGGGGGCAACGGTTGAATGCCAGCCGTGAAGTAACGATTCCTCTGGCGTTCAGCAAATGCGAGGAAACAGGACGTTATACTAACTTTGTCAATGCCGCCCATCCCAGTGATACCATTAAAGTAGGCGGTCTGGCTTTTGATGATACCGATGTGTACAAAACGATAGAAGGTGCCAGTTATCTGTTACAGACCTATCCGGACAAAAGACTGGCTAAGTATATTGATAGTGTGCTGGTTATTGTCGCTGCGGCACAGGAACCGGATGGTTATCTCTATACTTCGCGTACCATGAACCCGAAGCATCCGCATGAGTGGGCAGGAAGCAAACGGTGGGAGAAGGTGGAGGAACTGAGTCATGAATTCTATAACTTGGGACACATGGTAGAAGGTGCTATTGCGCATTACCAGGCTACCGGAAAACGTAATTTCCTTGATATTGCTATCCGTTATGCCGACTGTGTATGCCGGGAGATAGGTACGGGCGAAGGGCAACAAATCCGTGTGCCGGGACATCAGATTGCTGAAATGGCCCTTGCCAAACTGTACTTGGTAACAGGGCAACAGAAATATTTGGATCAAGCCAAATTCTTTTTGGACCAGCGCGGATATACTACTCGTACGGATGAATACAGTCAGGCGCACAAGCCAGTAGTGGAGCAGGATGAGGCCGTGGGACATGCTGTCCGTGCAGCCTATATGTATGCAGGCATGGCAGATGTGGCCGCACTGACAGGGGATACGGCTTATATCCATGCCATAGACCGTATTTGGGACAACATTGTGGGCAAGAAATATTATATTACCGGTGGCATCGGCGCCACCAGCAATGGGGAGGCTTTTGGCAAGAACTATGAACTACCCAATATGTCAGCTTATTGTGAGACTTGCGCGGCTATCGGTAATGTGTATGTCAACTACCGCTTGTTCCTGCTTCATGGTGAGGCAAAATATTATGATGTGCTGGAACGTACTTTATATAATGGTCTTATTTCGGGCGTGTCCCTGGATGGTGGCGGGTTCTTCTATCCTAATCCGTTGGAAAGCATCGGGCAGCACCAGCGCCAGCCTTGGTTCGGCTGTGCCTGTTGTCCGTCCAATATCTGTCGTTTCATTCCTTCTTTGCCGGGATATGTGTATGCGGTGAAAGGTAAGGACGTGTATGTTAATCTGTTCATGTCCAATACTTCGAACTTGAAGGTAGAGGGCAAGGCTGTTTCTTTGGAGCAGGCTACTCATTATCCTTGGAACGGTGATGTCACTATCGGTGTCAACAAGAACAATGCCGGACAGTTTACAATGAAAATCCGTATTCCGGGATGGGTGCGTAATCAGGTAGTTCCCAGTGACCTGTACACTTATTCGGATGGAAAGCGTTTAAGCTATACAGTGAAAGTAAATGGAGAACCGGTACAGAGTGAACTGAAGGACGGTTATTTCTGCATAGACCGCCGTTGGAAGAAAGGGGATAAAGTAGCTGTCCATTTCGATATGGAACCTCGTACGGTGAAAGCCAATAATAAAGTGGAGGCAGATCGTGGACGTATAGCCGTGGAGCGTGGCCCGATCGTTTATTGTGCGGAATGGCCGGATAATGATTTTGATGTGCTGAGCGTGTTTATGAACCGCACTCCTCAATTCGAGGTGGTTGAAAAACCGGATTTGCTCTATGGCATTAACCAGTTGAAGACGGATGCGCAGATTCTGGGCTATGACGACAGAGGTCGTCTGACGGCTACTGATGTGAAGCTGACGTTGATCCCTTACTATGCTTGGGCACACCGCGGTGCAGGTGCTATGGCAGTGTGGTTGCCTCAGGAATTAAGTGCTTCCCGTCCGACTATGCCTGCTACGCTGGCATCGGAAAGCAAAGTGGATGCTTCGCATAAGGTGAAATCCATTTCCGCCATTAATGACCGTCTAGTACCGAAAGATGAGAATGACCGTTCCGTACCCTATTACCATTGGTGGCCCAAACAGGGAACTACCGAATGGATATCCTACGAGTTCCCATCCGAAGCGACTGTTTCCAGTGCTACCGTATATTGGTATGATGATGCTCCTTGGGGAGGATGCCGCATACCACAAAGTTGGAAGGTGTACTATAAAGATGCACAAGGCCAGTGGCAACCGGTGAGTGGAGCGGATAAGTATGGAGTGGAAAAAGGTACGGGGAATACAGTCAATTTTGACCCGGTAAAGACAAAAGCGGTAAAACTGGAGGTTGTTCAGCCGGCCGATAATTCATCGGGTTTGTTTGAATGGGAAGTGAAATAGAATAATTCAAAATGAAGGTTGGTAAGTTAGGTTGGCTGGTAGCCATGTTCCTTAGTGGGGGCATGGCTGTCGCTCAAGGTACGGTCGATGATTATCGGCGTGCTTATGCATTGAAAGAGAAATTCAGTGCGGACAAAGTTTTCTATTCCAATGTCAATCCGCAATGGATAGAGGGTACGCATCAATTCTGGTATGTGCGGAATACGCCGGACGGCCGCCTGTATGTATCTGTGGATGCGGATAAGAAAGCTAGAAAAGAATTGTTTGATTCTCATCGTTTGGCAAAGGCGTTGGGTGCTGCATCCGGAAAAGAGGTCAAGCCGGAAGCTCTTGCATTGGGGCGTTTGTCGGTCAGTAAGGGATTGGATACGCTGCGCTTTGTGTTTAATAATCAACGTTGGATGTATGCGTCCCGGAAAAATCAGCTGGTCAATGAAGGTGCGGTTCCCCTCCTTCTCAGGCAAAAGCATTGGATGGAGGTGGATGATGAGAAGACGGCATCACCGGTTCCGTCTCCTGATGGTAAATGGATCGCATTTATTAAAAATCAGAATATCTATGTAAAGGAGGTGGCTACCGGAAAAGAAAAGCAACTGAGCTTGGACGGGACACTGGGTAATTATTATTCAGCCTACATCCGCTGGTCACCGGACAGTAAGAAGGTGGCTTCCTGCAAGATCCGTCCGGTGGAAAAGCGCTATGTTTATTATGTGGAATCTTCTCCGGCTGACCAGCTTCAGCCCAAGCTTCACAAACAGGAGTATGCGAAGCCGGGAGACGAACTTCCTTTTAAAGTGCCCTGCATCTATGAAGTGGAAAGCGGACGAAGCATTATTCCTTCTACCGAATTGTTCGACCGGCAATATGAAGTATATGGTCCCGAATGGAATCCCGACAGCCGTGCCGTGACTTTTGAATATAACCAGCGCGGACATCAGGTGTACAGAGTACTTGAACTTTCTGCCGAAACGGGAAAAGTGCGCCCGTTGGTAGAAGAAACCAGCGATACATATGTGAATTATACCCGTCATTTCCGTCATGACTTAAAAGACGGCAAGCAGATGATATGGATGAGTGAGCGTGACAATTGGAATCATCTTTATATGTACAACCGTATTACCGCACAGCCCGATTATCAAATTACTAAAGGAGAGTGGTATGTACGCGAAGTGCTTCGGGTAGATGAGGATAACCGTCAGATCTATTTCTCGGCAAATGGTATGGAAGCCGGTGAAGACCCCTATCTCATCCGTTATTACCGCATCGGTTTTGATGGCAAAGGTCTTACCTGTCTTACTCCCGAAGAAGGGATGCACCGTGCCTGGTTTTCGGGAGATATGAAGTATTTGGTAGATGTTTATTCTATGGTGGACAAGGTTCCCGTCGCTGTGTTACGTAGTGCCAGGGATGGCAAAGTGGTGATGCCGTTGGAAACAGCCGATATAACTCTTTTGGAGGCCGAAGGCTGGAAAGCTCCGGAGGTGTTTGTTGCCAAAGGGCGGGACGGTAAGACGGATATGTGGGGATTGATTGCCCGTCCCACCAACTTTGACCCGAACAAGAAATATCCGGTTATCGAATACATTTATCAGGGTCCCGGAGACCAGTATGTTCCGAAGACTTTCCGTCCTTATGACTGGAATATGACTTCCTTGGCCGAACTTGGTTTTATCGTTGTAATGGTCGATGGAATGGGAACTTCTTTCCGTTCGCGTGCTTTTGAGAATGTATGTTATAAGAATTTGAAAGATGCCGGTCTGCCGGACCATATTGCTTGGATTAAGGCGGCTGCACGGAAATATCCTTATATGGATGTGGACAGGGTAGGTATTTACGGTTGTTCTGCCGGTGGTCAGGAATCTACAAATGCAGTTTTGCTTTATCCTGATTTCTATAAAGCGGCTTATTCGGCTTGTGGTTGTCATGATAACCGTATGGATAAGATTTGGTGGAATGAACTTTGGTTGGGCTATCCGGTAGGAGATCAATATAAGGAAGGGTCTAATGTGGAAAATGCACATCTGTTGAGTCGTCCTTTGATGTTAGTGGTGGGAGAACTGGATGATAATGTAGATCCTGCCTCTACCATGCAGGTGGTCAATGCATTGATAAAGGCGAATAAAGATTTTGAATTGGTCGTGATTCCCGGAGCGCATCATACAATGGGGGAAGATTTTGGCGAACATAAGCGGTATGATTTCTTTGTCCGTCATTTGATGCAGGTGAATCCACCGAAGTGGGATGAGATAAAATAGGAGGAGTGAGGTTTGTAGCTGTAGGAGTTTGTCAGTTATGATAAATAGAGGTGGCAGTGTTATGGAGGACAAGTCCATAGCACTGCTTTTTTATGTAATTCCGTGTTTTCATTGATGAATGTGTCTTTTTTGTTCATTCTGTTGTAATTATTGGTTGAACTAATTTTTTTCAATACAAAAATTAGGTTCAGTCAACAGTATTATTTTTATTTGTGGCGTATATAGTATAAAAATAAACCAATTTTCTAATACTAACATTAAATTATAATGGAAAACATTACTGTTAATGTATTTGATGATGTGCTTTATTTAGCATGGGAATTTGTATATCTAATATTTTTCACTCGTTTTGTGTGCGTACACGGAAATTATAAGAATGCGTGTGCTATTTTAATAAGTATCTATTATTCTCATAAAAATTGTAATTGTTTCCTTTTAGAATAGAATATAAATAACAATAGTGATTTATATTATTTCACATTCACGGAAAAAATGGACTTTAAATTTTTGTTTAACTTAATATTTTATTATGAAATTTACAAATGAATTAAGAGGAGTGAAAAGCAGACTTCTTCTGTTTTCAGTGCTGTTACTGATACCGGTGATGATGTTTGCTCAGAGCATTACCGTAAAAGGTACTGTACTTGATTCGGCAGGTGAAGCCGTTATTGGAGCTTCCGTTGTGGAGAAGGGAAATCCTTCCAACGGAACCATAACTGATTTTGACGGAAAGTTTACTTTGGCCGTGTCTAAAGGAAAAAGAATTGTTATTTCTTTTGTAGGTTACGAAACGCAAGAAGTGGATGCGGTTACCGGAAAAGAACTGACAATTACGCTGCAAGATGATTCACAAGCGCTTGAAGAGGTAGTAGTGCTGGGTTACAGTAGCAGGGCTCGTAAAGATCTGACTGGCTCAGTAGGTTCCGTGTTTGGTGTGAAGATTGCTGCTGTACCAGTTACTTCAGCCGCTGTGGCTTTGCAGGGAAAAATAGCTGGTGTGCAAGTAACTACGGTCGATGGTGCTCCAGGGGCAGATATTAACATTCGTGTTCGTGGAGGTACGTCTGTGACCCAGAGAAATGATCCTCTTTACATTGTCGATGGTTTTCAGGTGGATAACATCAATGATATTCCTCCTACAGACATTGCTTCTATTGATGTATTGAAAGATGCTTCTATCACGGCAATCTATGGAGCTAAGGGCGGTAATGGTGTAGTGGTTGTTACTACTAAATCGGCCAAAGCTGGAAAAATACAGGTAAGTTTCAATGCCCATTTGTCTACTAGTCATTTGTCTAAAAAATTAGATTTAATGAATTCAGCAGAGTTTGCACGTTATCAATATGAATGGTCGGCGTGTAATGGTAGCCGTTCTAGCAATGCCAAATTTTTCCGTGCTAATTTTGGCAATCCGCAAGATTTGGATATGTATTATTCTTTGCCTACTCATGACTGGCAGGATGAGGTAATGGGAGAGAATCCTATCAATTATTCTACTAATGTAACTATTGGTGGAGGTACAGATAAGATGCGCTTCACTGCTTCTCTTACTCAAAGCGAAGATAAAGGTATTATTATGGGGTCGGGTGTGCGCCGTACCAATTTGAATATCAAGACAGCTATTGATATAACTAAAAATTTGACATTGCATATCAATCCTAAATTTACGTTTCGCCGTGATCAAGGAGCTGGAGGTGATAATATTGGTACAGGCGGTATTATTGATGTACTCCGTTATAGACCCACTAACGGATTACGTGAATTCGGATATATAGATCCTTCTTATGCTGACCCTGATGAAGAAGCATTGTTTACTTATACTAATCCGAAAAGTGATATTGCCATTAATCAACAGAATAAGTATGCTTATAACTATACTAATGCTATTTCATTGGAATGGAAGCCTGTTAAAGGATTGGTGCTTCGTACAGAAGCCACTCTTAGTTTAAACTGGAAAGATCAATATCGTTTTTGGGGTGCCTTGACAGGTGAAGGTACAAAAAATAATTCGTTGCCTGTAGCAAGTATTCAGAAAGATCAGTCTTTTAAATATATTTGGACTAACACGGCATCTTATGGCTTTTCTATTAAAGATAAGCATAATTTTTCCATGTTATTGGGGCAAGAAATTTATCATAGCCAAAATAAGAAGAACTTCCAAAAGAATCGTTATTTCCCACGTGCATTTGAGGCTGGACAGGCTTGGGATAATATGGGATTCGGTACACCGCAGGAGTCAACTTCATCACTTTCGACTCCAGATCGCACTGCTTCTTTCTTTGGGCAGGCAAGTTATAACTATAACCACAAATACTTACTCTCTGTAACTATGCGTGCTGATGGTTCCACTAAATTTGCTCCAGGTAATCAATGGGGATATTTCCCTTCAGTATCAGGTGCTTGGGTGCTTTCAGAAGAAAAGTTTATGGAAGATATAAAATGGATTGATCAGTTAAAACTTCGTGCAGCTATAGGGTTGGCAGGAAATAATCGTATCAGTGATGATATGTGGCGTTATTTATATACTGTTAATTCTACCGGCGGACCTGGATTTGGAGAAGCAACTCAGTTTGGAGAGCAATGGTATGGTAATCAAGGGGGTACTACTTTTGCCAATAAAAATATTAAATGGGAAACTACATTAACTCGTAATCTTGCTGCTGATATCACGCTTTTTAATGGTCGTCTCACTGTTACTCCGGAGATTTATTGGAATACGACGAAAGATTTACTTTATAAATCGGACATTCCTTCAGCAACTGGTTATGTAACTCAGATGCAAAATATTGGACAAGTAACTAATAAAGGGGTTGAATTAACTATATCAGGAGATATTCTCAGTGGCAGGGATTATGTGCTTTCCGCAAATCTTTCTTTAGGTATGAATAAAATGAAAGTTGATAAATTAAATGGTACAGACAATGTGATTTGGGATCAGAATAACCGTTGGAAATCAAGTTACAATGATTATTGTTTGAAGGTGGGTGACCAAGTAGGACTTATTTATGGTTTTGTATATGATGGTTTATATTCAATGGATGAATTCTATTTTGATCCCACTAATAACTTGCAAGCAGTACCTTGGGGATCAACGGCCGCTGAAAACGGAACTTCGAAAGATGCACCTATTATGGATGCAGACGGTGTGGAACATCCAAAAACAATAATCAATCAGATTTCAGGAGATTCTAATTCAGGCATAGCTACTCTGCCGGGCAAAGTCAAGTTCAAGGATTTGAATGGTGACGGATATATCACAGAAGATGACCGTACTGTTATAGGTAATACCAATCCAAAAGTGCAGGGAGGTTTTGGATTAAGCGGACAATGGAAGGGTTTTGATTTTGCCATGAACTTCAACTTTATGCTTGATTTTGATGTGAATAATGCGACAGCTTACCAGCTTTCCTCATCCGAAAGCAATAAGAATAAGTTCTACAATGTGCTTTCCACATTTGCCGACAAAGGTTGGCGTTATACCCGTGATGGTGATGGCGAATGCTTGTACAAATGTTACTATATTGATGGTTCGTTGGATATGTACCGTGAATTAAACGAAGGTAGGACACTTTGGAATCCGACGGATGTGACAAAAAAAATAACTCATTCCTATTTTATCGAGGATGGATCGTTTCTGCGTTGTCAGGATTTGACTGTTGGCTATACGTTACCTGGAAATCTGACTTCTAAATGGGGGATTTCGAAAGCTCGTTTTTATGTGTCAGCCTCTAATTTGTTTATTATTACTGGGTATTCGGGTTATGATCCTGAAGTGGATATTCAGACAGGATTAACTTGTGGTATGGACTATAACCGTTACCCACGTAGTCGCAGTTTTGTACTAGGTACTAATATTACATTCTAAATTTGAAAGCACATGAAATTAAAAAATACTTTAATAATAGGATTAGCAACTTTGACTCTAATATCATGCAATGATTTCCTTGACGTGGATTCTCCATCAAGTTACAATGAGGACTTTGTGTTCAGCCAAGAAACAGAAATTAGCCGTGCGTTGAACGGTGTTTATGCTTCTATCTTGGTAGGTGATCTTTATGGCAGTGCCTATCAGAAAACTTTTAATTTGAACAGTGATGTTGATATGCAGATGTATACAGGTAATGTAGCAACCCATAATAGCTATGCACGTTTTGATTGTGACGATCAAGGTGGCGAAATTGATAAATATTGGAGAGCTTCTTATAAAGCTATTGAAGATGCTAACCGTTTTATCCGGGGTGTAGAAACTGGTCCGCTTTATAATGAAGAGAATACCGCTGTTATGCAGATGTTGGGCGAAGCCAAGTGTCTTCGTGCTATGGTTTATCATGATCTGGTAGTGATGTTCGGGGATATTCCTTTCACTTTCCTGCCAGCCTCACAATTAGGTGATAATTATGTGATTCCTGTAATGAATCGCGAAGAAATCCAAAATAAACTTATTGAAGATTTGCAGGATATTGCTCCTAAGATGTCTTCTACTACAACAACAACAGTAGAACGTGCGTCTAAGGAGTTTGCTTGGGCATTAATTGCACGTATTGCATTGACTGCCGGAGGTTATTCACTTCATCCGGATAAAAATAATGCAAATAGTTATGGTGTGATGAAACGTCCGGAAGATTATCAGAAGTATTATCAAATCGTAAAAGAATATACTAGCCTGGTTATTGCTTCGGGGACACACTCTGTAGGCACTTCTTATCAAGATATTTTTACCAAGGAAAGCAATTTTGAAATTATTGCTAAAGGTGATCCTATTTTTGAGATTCCTTTTGCTAAGGAGTCTACAGGTAATACAGGGTATTCCCAAGGACCTACATCAACCGTTAATGAAGGAAAGACATTGGGTAAGAATGTATGGGGAGAATCTAAAGGTGATATACGTTTGAGTGCTTTTTACCGTTATTCATTCGATGAGAATGATAAGCGTCGAGATTTTATTAATGGACTTTGGTATTATGGTAACAGTGCTAATAATGCTACTCAGGATTCTTGTATGATTCGTGCGGATTATACTGTCCATAATAATAAATGGTCTAAATTATGGGCGAATGCGGGACAGTTTACCAATTTGAGTGCCAGTAATACAGGTATTAACTTCCCTTATATGCGTTATACGGATGTTTTGTTGATGAATGCCGAAGCTGTTAATGAGTTGGAAGGACCTACTGCCACTGCTCAGGAGTCACTTCGTCAAGTCCATGCACGGGCATTCGATGACCAAAGTGTTGTTTCTGCCTATATTGCTCAGGTGGCTTCTTCTAAAGAAACTTTTTTGAAAGCCGTGCTTGATGAACGTAAATGGGAGTTTGCGGGTGAGAATATGCGCTGGAGAGATCTTGTCCGTAATAATCTTTATGGACAGGAAATTGTTTATAGTTTTTTGCGCTATCTTTCTGTAGGAATGTCTAATGCCGGTTCTTCTACTGGCTTCGAAGATGATATAGCTGAACATGATGGTAGTGCTTATTTGGATGATCTTCCCGAATCTATGTATTACCATGTTCTTCCACAAACGGTTGAATGGCGTGTGGATGTAAATCAAGTTTATGGCTATCCTTATCCCAATAAGATATTGGATATGCTCTATATTTATAATCCTTACAAATCAGCTAATCAACCAGCGACAGCTTTGGTAGCTGTTGATGGAGCAACTTGGAAGATGGCGGAATTTTATCAGTGGAGCAATGATTCGG
>OGXS01000877.1_pt1 | contig 23815 bp, 16 predicted proteins | sample 1576371 | NCBI WGS metagenome assembly OGXS01 (sample SAMEA3541475, study PRJEB24748) | human gut metagenome | biome: human gut; feature: human-associated habitat; material: faeces | place: China | collected 2012
CCGGGGGATTTTTAAAAATCCCCCGGCCCCAATTAAAAATGCCCTGTCCCTTTTTAATGTTTCCCCCCGGTCTGCATTCTTTTGATCACCTTCAGACGGGTAAACTCTTCTCTTTCCTTCTCTTCCAGAGCATTATTGATCGTATATACCAGGTTGCTGTACATTGGTATGGTAATATTCTTCAACGCATTCGCCCGCTTCTGTGTTTTCTTGATGTTTGTAGCCAGACGGTACGCCGCATTCTCCACCATGGACAGCTTGATCGTCAGATCTTTTACTTCCCGGAACGCTTCTCTTGCAATATCGATTGACTCGTGGGTCGTACTGAAGGAGTAAGTCAGGTCATTCTGTTTTGCATCATACTTTACATGAGGAATCTCCGTCCCCATGATACTCCGCGTCTGAATCCGGATAGATTCTTCAATGGGCACCGTATAAGCCAGCTCCTGCACCTTGCTGATGCCATGTTCAATATTTGCCCGCTGCAGGCAGGCGTACGCTTTCGTAAATGTGGTATCTATCTTTTCCTGAATCTCTTTCGCCTCATCGATCAGGCTCATCAGTTCTTTTAGAAGAATATTCCGCTTCTTATCCATCAGGTCATATCCCTGATGGGCAAGCGCCAGCGAATTTTTCGCAAGCATCAGATTTCCTTTTGTAGGGAACTCTCTCGGATCCATAAAACAACTCCCTTTCCGTCAAACCAATAACCTTGGCGGCCCCACCGCCATTTCCCGCTCGCAGACTTGCGACTGTGCAACTCGCGCCCTTACGGGCTCTCGTTCACGTCGCCCCCAGATATGACTCCATCCACGGATAAATGCAAGCATTTCCCGTGCCTGTCGCCATATCTAGTCTGCTTCACGTGCAGCTTCACGTGGATAGTATCGATCGATCAGTTTTGTATCTATTCTGTCTAATTCTTCTTTCGGCAGCAAGCCCAGCAGTTCCCAGCCTAAGTCCAGGGTGTCCTGGATGGTCCGGTTTTCTGTCGGCCCCTGGCCAATATACCGCTGTTCAAACGCCTCGCCAAATTTCAGATATTGTTTGTCCAACGGCGATAATTCGTCCTCACCTATAACAGACGCCAGGTTCCTGGCCTCGCCCACCTTTGCATAGGCGGAAAAAAGCTGGTTCGCCAAACTCTGATGATCTTCTCTTGTATACCCCGCTCCAATGCCGTCTTTCATCAGACGGGAAAGGGACGGCAGAACACTGATCGGCGGATACACACTCTGCCCATGCAGGTTTCGGTCAAGAACAATCTGTCCTTCGGTAATATATCCCGTCAAGTCCGGGATTGGGTGGGTAATATCATCATTGGGCATAGTCAAAATCGGCAGCTGGGTCACAGACCCGCTTGCGCCTTCTACGATTCCCGCACGCTCATAAATAGTCGCAAGTTCACTGTACAAGTATCCCGGATATCCCTTCCTGGAAGGAATCTCTCCCTTTGAAGAAGATACCTCACGCAGCGACTCAGCAAAGGATGTCATATCCGTCAGGATAACCAGGATATGCATATTGCATTCAAATGCCAGATATTCTGCTACCGTCAGCGCCACTTTCGGCGTGATCAGACGCTCAACCACCGGATCATTAGCCAAATTCAGGAACATTGCCACATGATCGGAAACACCGCTTTCCTCGAATGTCTTTCTAAAGAACTCCGCCACATCATGCTTGACGCCCATAGCTCCGAATACGATAGCGAACTCTTCTTCTGAATCCTCTCCCAGAGAAGCCTGCTTTACAATCTGGGCCGCAAGCTGATCGTGAGGAAGACCATTCCCGGAGAAGATCGGCAGTTTCTGCCCGCGGATCAGTGTAGTCAGTCCGTCAATAGCGGAAATACCGGTACGGATATAGTTTCTCGGATACTCCCTGCGGACCGGATTCAGCGGCAAGCCATTCACATCTCGCAGATCTTCCGACAGGATCGGTCCCAGATCATCGATCGGCTCGCCGATACCGTTAAAGGTACGGCCCAGCATGTCTGGAGATACCGCAATCTCCATGGGACGTCCTGTCAGCTTCGTATGGGTATTATTCAGGGACATATTCTCCGTTCCCTCGAATACCTGGATGATCGCTTTATCCTCATCCAATTCCACGATACGCCCCATCTTCCGGGTATCACCTTCTACGATGAACTCCACGATCTCATCATAGAAGGCGTCCTGCACTCCTTCCAGAATAACCAGAGGGCCATTGATATTACTTAGTCCAAGATATTCGATTGCCATATTTTGTCCCTCCTTTATCCGTTCTTCTCAATTACTCTATTATAGAAATCATCGATATCTTTTTTGTAAAGATCCAGCATCTGAAGGTTATCATTCGGCACATCGTATTTGATGGCGATCACTTTCTCAAATATGCCCTCTGCCTTCAATACGGACATAGGCATTCCCATAGCCACAAGTTTTCTGCTCTGCTTATAGAGATACAGAATCACATCCATCATCTTAAACTGTTTCTCCAAAGACACACAGGTATCGTCTTTATGGAACGCATTCTGCTGCAGAAATCCAAGACGGATCACCTTGGCGATCTCCAGCACCAGCTTCTGGTCGTCCGGAAGCACATCTCCGCCAATCAGTTTAACAATCTCCATCAGACTGCTCTCCTGATTCAAAAGAGCCATCAAACGGTTCCGATAGTCTACAAATTTGGGTGAAACATGGTCTGCGTACCATCCGCTTAAATCTGTCAAATACTCACTGTAACTGGAGAGCCAATGAATCGCCGGAAAATGTCTGGAATACGCCAATGATTTATCCAATCCCCAGAAACAGCGCACAAACCGCTTCGTATTCTGTGTAACCGGCTCAGAAAAGTCTCCGCCCTGAGGAGACACCGCGCCGATGATCGACACGGAGCCTGTCTCACCGTTTAAGGTCTGCATCATTCCCGCGCGCTCATAGAACGCAGAGAGCCGGGAAGCCAGATAAGCCGGGAAACCTTCTTCCGCAGGCATCTCTTCCAGACGCCCAGACAGCTCTCTCAGAGCTTCCGCCCATCGGGAAGTAGAATCTGCCATAATCGCTACATCATAGCCCATGTCCCGATAATACTCCGCCAGAGTAAGCCCTGTATAGATGGAAGCCTCACGGGCCGCCACCGGCATATTAGAGGTATTGGCGATCAGCACCGTCCGGTCCATCAGCGGATTCCCGTTTCGTGGATCCACCAGTTCTCCAAACTCTTCCAATACCTGCGTCATTTCATTTCCGCGCTCGCCGCATCCGATATAGACAATGATGTCCGCATCCGACCATTTGGCGATCTGATGCTGGGTCATGGTTTTCCCCGTTCCGAATCCTCCTGGGATTGCCGCTGTTCCCCCTTTTGCGATCGGGAACATCGTATCCAAGATCCGCTGGCCTGTCACCAGCGGAACGCTGGCAGAATATCTGTGATTGACCGGTCTTGGCACGCGGATCGGCCATTGCTGGGTCATAGACAGTTCCTTCTTCGATCCGTCTCTCAATTCAAGCGTTACAATCGTATCATCAATGGTATACTGCCCATCCGCGGCAGTTTCCACCACCGTTCCTTCCACATTAGGAGGCACCATACATTTGTGGACAATAGCCGAGGTCTCAGGAACTTCCGCAATGATCGTTCCTCCCCGCACCGCATCGCCTGGCTTTACCGTAATGCGGGTATCCCATAATTTCTTCCGGTCCAGAGAATCCACGCTGACACCGCGGGTGATAAATGCTCCTCCGCTGTCCGCGATCCGCTCCAGGGGCCTCTCAATTCCATCGAAAATATTATTTAAAATCCCAGGCGCCAAGGTTACAGAAATCGCCGCTCCTGTGGCTTCTACTGATTCACCCGGCCTCAACCCGGACGTTTCCTCATAGACCTGGATCGTAGTCCGGTCCTTATCCAGGGAAATAACCTCGCCCACCAGCTTTTGTTCGCCCACATGGACCATCTCTGACATCTTAAATCCTGTCTTTCCCTTCAAGTAGATGACCGGACCATTGATGCCATAAATTGTTCCCGTTTTCTTACTATTCAACGCCCGTACCTCCCTTGAACAAGAATTTCTGGTATTCACGTTCGATAGCGCCTTTAAAGGCATGATCCACCAGAATGTTTCTTCCATGGATGACGCATCTTACTCCGCCGATGAAATCTTCTTTGCTCACCGTAAGAGTGAATCCGGTATGCTCTTCCAGATAATCTTTCTTATCCGCATCTGTTGGATTGATATAGATCGTCATTTCCTCGCTTCCAGCAAACGCGGCCGCTTTCTCAATATATTCCACAAGAAGACGTTTATACTCTTCCGTCTTCATATAATCAGCCACCATCTGGCGCACTTCTTCAAATAATTCCTTCTTCAATTCATTTTGAACTTTGCTCAATTCTCTCTTTAACTGCAGCTGCGCTTTGGAGACGGCCATATTGAGCTGCTGTTTCTCATGGGTCGTCTCGGCCTTAAGCCTGGTCTCAGACTGCCGGATCGCTTCTTCTTTATGCTGTTCAAACACACCTTCCAAAGCACTTCTATGCTGTTCGATGATCGCATTTCCCTGGGCTCTTGCCTCTTTCATGGCAGCTTCCTGCAAATGCGCGGTCTTCTCTTCTAATGTCACGCCTGTTCACCTTCTTTATTACAGTTTTAAGCCGATGGCTTCGTTTACATAGGAAGTGATAAAGTCTTCTTTACGTCCGGTTCCGTGTCTGTCAGGAATCTCGATCAGAAGCGGCATCGTATTCTCCAGCCGGATCTCATCGATCAGGTCAGGAAATTCCCGGCCAAACTTTTCAGTCAGCAGAATAATTCCTACTGTCTTGTCGCTCATAGCGTTTTCAATGGCTTCCCTCAGCTCATTTCTCTCATGGACAACTACGCCGTCCACGCCGGCAAGCCTCATTCCCGTCAGAGTATCGACATTATCACTGATCAAATACATTTTCATTCTACAACTGTCCTAAGATCATGAAGGAGATGATCAGTCCATACAGACAAACACCTTCCGCAAGACCTACGAAGATCAAAGATTTACCAAGCGCGCTGGAGTCCTCGCTGATGGCTCCAAGAGCTGCGCTTGCCGCGCTTGCTACGGCGATACCGCCGCCCACACATGATAAACCGGTTGACAGTGCGGCCGCAAGATAGCCAAATCCCGTTGCGCTGGAAGCAGCTCCCGCAGCGGCATCCGCCGCCTGTACAGGACTGCCGGAAAACAGCATGATCCCTGCCACAATAAATGCGCCAAAATAGAAAAATATGTTCGTTCCGATCGCGCGCTTATAGCGCTTTTTGTTCTTTTCACCGATCAGGTAATACCCAAACGGCATTACAATACTGAGAATCAAGGTTGCGATCAACAAAACTTTCACTGTTACTGTCATGACTTTACTTCCTCCTTAAAATAAATGACTGGATATTTTCTATTTATTACTGTGATTGTTAAATGGCTTAAACTCTCGTCCAGTTCCTTTATAAAATCGACTGAACATCTCATAATATTCCAAACGGAGTACCTGGATCCCTACGATCATGCCTTCCAGACCGCATACAATGATATTGCCGATCACAACAACGATCCAGTTAGGATTTCCTTCCTGAGCGCCGGAAAGCATCAGTACAACTTCCATGATCGCCGCGTGGCTGACCGCAAAAGCTCCAATCCTCACATAGGATAAGGTATTTGAAAAATAGCTCAGCATAGTCTCAAACAACTCAAAAAATCCCTGTACCAGGAACATAACTTTTCCTTCTTCAATCTTCTTGTGGTTTTTCTCCACCAGATTCGTCAGCGGTTCTTTAAACAAAAAGATTAAAATAGGAATCCCCAGGAAAATAACCATCATAATATTTCCCGGTGTCTTGTGCCCTGTCATAAATAAAACAATTGTCAGCACCAGGAATCCATAGAACACCAGTCCCGCAATTCCATTGTTGGAAAACCAGATATTTTCCGTATCGCGGGCGCGGACCGCATTGATGATATGGAAGATCATCACCAGCAGATTCAGCGCCATACCAAAAGCAATAGCAATCACAAACACGGTGTTCAGCTGTCCAATGAAAGGAAGATCCGTCATCGCTTCCGCCGGCCGCAGCCACCGCGCGGGCAGTATGTCCTCGAATCCAAAGACACTTCCAAACATAAATCCGAAGAACGCGGAGAAGACACCGGCAATGGAGATGATTCCTGCCAGATTGATCTTCTTCTTCAGATAAACGATCCCTCCTAATACAAACAGGCACAATCCCTGCCCCACGTCGCCGAACATTGCTCCGAAGATGAAGGTATACGTCAATGCCACAAACATGGTCGGATCCATCTCGTCATGAGCCGGAAGGCCATACATCTTGATGAACATCTCGAACGGCTTGAAGAACTTAGGGTTCTTCAGTTTAGTAGGCGGATCTCCGAAGAATTTCTCCCTCTCTTCTTCTACTACGATCAACACACGGCTGTCGTTCTCCGCCTCCTTAAGAAAAGCCTCTACATCCTCTTCTCCCATCCATCCGCAGAGAATGTAATAGTCTTCTTTATTGTCATCCTCAATTCTAGCCGCCATCTTCCGCACATCAAAGTTATTAGACAGCTCTTCCAGTCTCTTTCTTGCGCCGATCAGCTCCGCGCCATGACTTGCCATCAGAGAACGGACATCCTCTTCCGCCTGATCAATGGCCGTCTGTGCTGCTTCAATATCCTCCTGAAGGCTTTGACAGGCCACCTCCGGGGTCCCCACATATTCATCTGAGACTGTGATCCGTTCAAAATGCATAGAGTTGAAAACCGCGTCTATCCGGCTGGTATCCGAGTTTGCCGCAAAATAGCAGCCATATACGTAGTTCTCATTACGCGTGCCCTCTAAAAATATGGCGTTCAGATCATCAAACAAATATTTCTCCAATTTTTGGTAGTGATCAACGTCAATCCTTCCAAACCGGACATGCATATATTGGTAATGCAGCACCTTGTGGACGTCCAGTTCCAACGAACGAAAAGGCTCCAGCACATTCAGCTTTCCTGTCAGTTCTTCTTTTTTCTTCTTTAAAAGTTCTTTCCGTTCTTGTATATCCAGGTAATCGTGATTCACATTCCTAATCAGCGCCAGAATTTCCTCCGTTGTAAGAGTATGATCCGTATGATAGTCTCCCGATGACAGAAGCGCCGCAAATTCTTCCGCCTTTGCCAACGGCTCCTTATACGGATTCACCTCCACAAAGGGAAGGAGGTTCTGGGTTGTCCGCAGTTCTGTGACCGCGTTCTCAAGCTGCATCTCATACTTGGAAAGATAAACGTCGCACATCCGGTCGATATCTGTTCTGGGACCGCTGATGTTTATGAACTTCATCTTTACAATCATTGAATCACACCTCCTATATATGCCAACGTCTCTCTTGATGACAGGCCATAACGGATACATTCTAGAGCCGTTGTCAATTTATAGATCTCTTCTTCCTTTAGAAATAGGTAAGTATTAATCGTTGCCACAGAGTACGGATTTCTCCGCCGATCCATCAGATACAGCCGACGCTCGATATCCCGGTATATCTGCTCCATCTTTTTCTCGTCTTCCAACTGGTAATGCCTGGAATAGTAAGTCTCTTCCATCAGCTTGACAAACTCTTCCACCGTAGGAGCCTCCACCAGCGCCTTAAACTCTTCGTGCTTCAAACGGTACTGGATCGGAATTGTTAAAGAGTAAATATCCGGCGGTACCATATGGTAATATTTTTTCGCTCGATAGATCCACTGCACATTCAAAAGATCGATCCTAGTCCCAAAATCTCTGGTAAAAAGTTCCTTTTCCTTCCCCTTCAGCAGCCGTTTTTCTTTCTTCCAGAGAGTAGAAAAATAATAAAGATCCAGCGCCAGATCATAGTCGAAAAGCGTACTCTTTTCCGAATCCCGAATCTTCTTCAGCGGAGCGTAATACTCCGTATCCTTCAAGTTATCTACCAATTCTTCAATATTTCTGGATGTGATAAGCCGTTCTATGGAAATCTGAGAATATCGATCAAATATCGCTTTACTGTAATTCAGATCAAAGGGTTTCTCATAATGGTTAAAAACAATCCTCAGGCAGTAATTGATCAGCATCACCTCATACCGCTTCCAATACAGCTTTAAGAACTTTTTCTGCTCCATTCCCGCAAATCGGAACATTTTTGTATAATCATTATACAGGGACTGCATAAGGATTTTCTCAACATTTCCCCGGTGATACAGAGAAATATCCATCTGATTCAGATAATCCGCATATGCCGGCTTTTCCTTCAGGTATTCGATAACTTCCGGGACACTCCTAAGTCCCGCGATCGTCTCGAAATCTTGATCTGTTAAAAGCTTCGCCTGCATCGCCCTGATCTTTGTCACAATTCCGCTGTATGTCATAAGGCTACACATCTTTTACACCTCTAATACCTGTTTCAGGATTGCCTGAGCGTAAGCCTTATGGCTTTCCTGAAATTCCTTCTTCAGATTCTCTATCATATAAGAATTCTTTTCCCGTTCCTCTTCCAGCAGAGTATTCACCTTCCGCTCTCCTTCGGCACGGATTTCACTTAATTTTTTCTGGGTATCCTCTTCCAGTTTTCGATCGAATTCATCTCTCTTGGCCTGTATCTCTTTCTCGATCTCGGATTTCTGCTCTTGGGCCTTCTCCACGATCGCTTCCGCAGTCTTCTCGATCTCAGCCAGTTTTTCAATAACAGACTCCATATGACGCCTCCGTTTCCGCTCTGGTAAAAGCACATTTTCTCATGTTATAATACATAATACACTTATTTTTTTAAATTTCCAGAGTAAATTTCCCCAAAAACAGAATTATTAGCAAAAACTTTACATAAAAAATAACCAAAAAAGACATGGTTTCCAAATCTTTGTCTTTTCGGCGTTTGATTTGACTTTTTCCTTTCCAGCCGCTAAACTAAGAGGCACAAAATCCCCGTATGAAAGGAGCCGTTTTTATGAGACTTCGAAATATCCCCCGCGCAGAAAGCGTGTTAGAAAATTCAGAAGATGTGATCAAGGATCCTGCCCGTTTCCAGGGCCGTTTCCGGCAGGATATCTTCCAGGAGCCCAATCCTCTCCATATCGAGATTGGGATGGGGAAGGGCCAGTTTCTCCTCACTTTGGCCGCAAGGAATCCTTCTGTTAATTATATTGGTATTGAACGATACTCCAGCGTCCTTCTCCGGCCGGTAGAAAAACTGGCGGCGCTGCGCGCCTCTAAAAGCGGCGCGCCTTCTAATCTTCGCTTTATCTGTATGGATGCGGCTGACATTACAGAAGTCTTCGGCCCAGGCGAAGTGGAACGGATCTATCTGAACTTTTCCGATCCCTGGCCCAAGGCGCGCCATGCCAGACGCCGCCTGACTTCAGCAGAATACCTGAAAAGATATGATAGAATCCTCGCCAGCGGCGGACAGATCGAGTTCAAAACGGATAATCGGGAGCTTTTTGAATTCTCACTGGAACAGATCCAGACTTCCTCCGTCTGGAATCTGGCGGACTGTACCTTCGACCTTCATCAAGATCCTGTCCTGTCCAAAGGGAATATTATGACAGAATACGAAGAAAAATTCTCTTCCATGGATCATCCTATCTGCAAATTGACCGCTCGGAGACAATCTGATCCCGCCCGCTGCATATATTAATAGTGAATCATTTGTCCCGGAGGCTGCTATGAGCAGAAAATGCGGAAAATCCTGGAAATATAAATTGTGTGGAATCGCATATCGAAAAAGGAAGTTTGCCCGTAAGTTTTCCTGTGTCAGGAATTCTATGAGAGAAGTCTATATGATACTAAATCCAGACTGCCATCACCAGGCAGGCTCCCATCATCACACGGAATCCCATCACCAGCGGGACTGCCGGCATTGACAGGAATTCCCTTCTCTGAGACAGGAGAGGTTGAATAAAAATGCTGCATTTAACAACGCAAAACTTTGAAATGGAAATAGCGCGCACCCCCTATCCATCCGTTGTCATGTTCTATGCCCTCTGGTGCGGAAAGTGCGCGATGATGAAACCGGTGGCTGAGGATGTGGCGGCCCGAAACCAGGGCCGCATCAAATTCTATGAGGTTGAAATTGATGAGTCCCCCCTTCTCGCCGCCAAGTATGGGGCGGATATCGTCCCCACTTTTGTGCTGTTTAAAAACGGAAAAGTCATCAAGACCATGAAAGGGATACTCAGTGAATCCGTCTTTGAACAGCGGCTACAAGAAATCTTCACAAATTGTTAAGTCGTTTTTCCTTTGCAAAAATTATTACTTATGATATAGTAGGTACGTACCTTTGGGCCGGAAGGTTCGTACCTTTCAGTCCAAAATAAGGAATAAACAATAAAGGAGGAATGGTGTTCCACCAGTCTTATGAAAAAATTTAGAAAAGTAGTACCATTTATATTGATAATGGCTCTTACCTGTGTCAGCATCCCTATGGCTGCCAAGGCGGACAGCGCCAAAGTAGTGACTCTGGGCGCTAATCTCTCGGAAGACCAGAAGAATTCCATGTATGAATACTTTGGAACTTCGGCTGATCAGGTAGAGACTATTGAAGTTACTAACGCGGACGAACGGGAATATATGGAAGGCATCGCCACAGAATCTCAGATTGGGACCCGGACCTACAGCTGTTCCTATGTAGAACCTACAGACAGCGGCGGTATCCAGGTAAAAGTTGCCAATCTTACCTTTGTCACCAGCTCCATGATCGCCAGCACTCTTCTTACATCCGGCATGGAGAATTGTAACGTCGTGGCCGCTTCTCCTATCGAAGTCTCCGGAACCGGAGCCTTAACGGGGATCATGATGGCTTATGAAACCGCCAGCGGAGAAGAATTAAGCGAAGAGCAGAAGGAAGCTGCTGTAGAAGAGCTCGTTACCACCGGCGACCTGGCAGACTCTGTTGGGCAGGAAGAAGCTGCTGATCTGATGAACGATGTCAAGCAGGACGTGATCGAAAATGGCCTGACGGAAGAAGGCGAAATCCAGGACTCCGTACAGGAAGCGGCCGACAGCTTAAGTATTACTCTCACGGATGAACAGATGGCCCAGATTGTCTCTCTTATGCAGACAATTTCTCAGTTTGATTATGACGTAAATGCTTTAAAAGATACACTGGATAACCTGGCCGGAAAGGACGATGGTTTCTTCGCGAATCTGTGGAATTCTATCACTAATTTCTTTACCGGCGGCGATAGCGACGGCGGCATCATTAACGATACCAACGATGAAATCCTTGGTGACAACGCTGTGATCGACAGCACGCTGGATTCCGTAAAGGATGCCGCGGAAAGCGCTGAAGGCGAAAGCTGGTGGGATAAAGTCGTCAACTTCTTCCAAGGATTATTTGGCGGGGATGACTCTGAAGAAACATCCACAGAAGAAAATAGCGAAACATCCGATACCGGCGATGAAGCAACCTCGCCGGACAGCGAAAGCAGCGATGACGCTTCCGCAGAAGAGAATACTCTGGATGACGGCTCCAGCGATAGCGGCTCTTCTTCAGAAGAAAGCTCTGAAGATGGCGGAAGCGCTTCTGATTCCTCACAGACTGAGGACAGCGGCACAGAAGAAAATACCGATGGAACAGTGAATGAGTAAATGAGTTATGAGATGAAACGGGAAAGGCGGCCAATTGGCCGCCTTTCCCGTTCGTCTTATTGATAGACACTATTTTAAAACTCAAACACCGCTACTCCATACGGAGGCAGCTTATACCCAAAGGAGTATGGCCTTCCGTCACATTCCTTTTTCTCCGCCTTATAGATCAGCGGCCGCTTCTCTCCATTCCCGCCATACTTTTCCTCATCGCTGTTTAAGATCAGCTTATATTGTTTTCTTCTTGGAACGCCTACCCGGTAATCCGGCCGCTCCACCGGAGTAAAGTTGCATACAAAGAGAAGATTCCTCTTCCCTCCTTTAGAGTGGCGCATAAAGCTGAATATACTGCGGTATCCGTCATCCGCGTTGATCCACTCAAATCCCTCCCAGGACTGATCCATTTCATACATCGCTTTGTGCCGTTTATAGATATGCAGCAGATCTCTTACCCAATTTTGGATAGCCTGATGCTCCTTCTCCGCAAGAAGATACCAGTCAAGTTCTCTCTCTTCGCTCCATTCTCTAAGCTGGGCAAATTCTTGTCCCATAAACAGAAGCTTTTTCCCCGCATGTCCCATCATAAAAGCGTAACCCACTTTCAGATTAGCGTATTTATCAAATCCAAGTCCCGGCATCTTATTTAACATGGAGCATTTCAGATGCACTACTTCATCATGTGACAAAACCAAAACATAATTTTCACTGTAGGCATAGCTCATTGCAAATGTCATCAGATTATGATTATCTTTCCGGAAATAGGGATCCAGCTTCATGTATTCTGTAAAATCATGCATCCAGCCCATATTCCATTTCAGGCTGAAGCCTAAACCATCATCTTCCACATTCCCAGTCACTTTCGGCCAGGCAGTGGATTCCTCCGCGATCATCAATGCTCCCGGATTCCTTCCAAGGACAACGGAGTTCAGGTGTTTGAAGAAGTCGATCGCCTCCAAATTTTTATTTTCGCCATACTTATTGGCAACCCACTGTCCGTCCTGCTTTCCATAATCCAGATAGAGCATTGACGCGACCGCGTCTACCCGAAGTCCATCCACATGGAAATGCTCAATCCAGAACAGCGCATTGGAGATTAGGAAATTTCTCACCTCATTTTTCCCATAATCAAAGATTTTTGTTCCCCAATCCGGATGCTCGCCCTTTCTCGGATCCGCGTATTCATAGGTCGGAGTCCCGTCAAAATCCGCAAGACCATGCGCATCTCTTGGGAAATGAGCTGGAACCCAATCCAGGATCACTCCGATCTTATTCCGGTGCAGGTAATTGATCATCCACGCGAAATCTTCCGGCGTCCCATACCTGGAGGTCGGCGCGTAATATCCCGTCACCTGATATCCCCAGGAACCATCAAAAGGATGTTCCGCAACTCCGATGATCTCAATATGGGTATACCCCATATCTTTTACGTATTTCGCGATTTCTTTCGCGAATTCCCGATAGTTGTAAAACCCTTCGTCCTCACGGCCTGGATGGCGTTTCCAGGAACCGATATGCACTTCGTAGATAGACATCGGTTCTCTCGTATGATCCCAGGATTTCCTCTGCTCCATCCACTGTATATCCGACCATTTTAAATGCTCGATATCTGTGACTTTGGAAGCCGTTCCGGGTCTTAACTCCGCATAATTTGCAAAAGGATCCGCTTTAAATATATAGTCTCCCGTATAAGTCTCAATGCAGTATTTATACAGAGTGTTCTCCCTTACTCCCGGAATAAAACATGTATAAATCCCCAGCGGCTCCTCTCTCTCCATAGGATTGACTTCCATGTTCCACTCGTTAAAGTCTCCCACTACAGAAACCGCCTTTGCGTGCGGCGCCCAGACAGCAAAATATACTCCCGTTTTTTTCCCATCGGAAACAATATGAGATCCCAGCTTTTTATAAATCTCATAATGATTCCCTTGTCCAAAAAGGTACTGGTCAAGTTCTCCGATTTCATAGGGTCGTTTCCTTTTCTTTGACATATTTTCACCCTCTTATGTTCCATGATAATTTACACTTATTATACTTTACAGCGTCGCAAAAAGAAAGGGTTTTGGCAAATCTTATCTGCCAAAACCCCGTCATCACCTTATTAAATTTTGAAATCTTCTTCTTTTAGTATGATTCTGTCTGAAGCATCTGTACTCTTTCCAAATACCCTTCTTGCAAGATGTTTTACATTTGCTTTCTGGGAATGGGCGGTCGCTTCATCCATAATCTCTTTTACCTCAGCGACAGAAACCGCGTGGTCTTCTCTCTGCATAACATCAATCCTGCTGTACAATGCCAGGATTCCCATCTCATCCAGCTTGTAACCATTTTCTTTCGCGTAGGTCTGGCCGAATGTTACCAGCTCATCATTAATAAATACCGGAAGTTCCAGTTTTGAAGTAAACTTTTTCTTAAAGTCCGGATTCGCGGTCAGGATTCTCTCCAGCGGTTTCCTCTGGTCTTCCAGAACAAACAGCATTTCTCCTGTCTTTCTCTCCATTAAGTGGTTCAGCTCTTTGATCGTTCTAGAATTCAGCTTCCCGGCTTTCTCAATAATGATCGCTCCGCCTTTCAGCTTCTGGATAATATTCGTCAATTCTTTCTTATTCAAAGATTCACCTGTAACAATCGCAACTTTTCCCTGTCTCAGGTTTCGCTGTTTTTGGATCGCTTTCACAATATCTACCGCAAGAACGGTCTTTCCGGAGCCTTTTCTTCCCACTACCAACAGATTTCCCGTCTTAGAGGTCCCTTCTCTTCTGGCTCGCCGGTCATTATCCAGCACTTCGACGATCTGCTCGCTCATTCCTCTGACTGGGACAAAATAGGAGAACAGTTTCTTCTGCTCCTCTGTTAATCCGGCTTTAAGTCCAATCTCGCTGGTAGCGCTCAAGTCATAGCGCCCAGTAACGACAAAACCTGTGTCAAATGGAACTCCGCCGCCTTTTGATTTCTTGATCCTGCGCTGGATCTCTTCTTCTGAGGGTTCCTCGATCTCAAGCGGCTCTTCCGGCGTTTCTTTTACCTCAAAATCGTCATCGAAGAAGTCATCTTTATCAAAATCGGCTTCTTCAAAATCTTCGTCTTCCAAGTCGGCTTCTTCAAAGTCGTCTTCATCGCCATAATCCTCGTCCTCGAATTCTTCCTCCTCGTAGTCGGCCTCTTCGTAATCCTCGTCCTCGAATTCTTCCTCCTCGTAGTCGGCCTCTTCGTAGTCCTCGTCCTCGAATTCTTCCTCCTCGTAGTCAGCCTCTTCGTAGTCCTCGTCCTCGAATTCTTCCTCCTCGTAGTCGGCTTCTTCGTAGTCCTCGTAATCGGATTCCGCAAAATCACCCTCGCTGTCGAGATCAGCCACTTCGTAGTCGGATTCCTCGTCTTCAAATTCATCCTCAGCGGTTGCTAATTCCAGCTCTTCTTCTATATCAAAGGAATCATCCTCCGGATCATCTTCCTCGGCCCGCGCCACACGGCTTTCCAGCCGATCCACCAATTCCATGATATCGTCTGGCAGACGCTGTGTTTTTCCGTCCGGCACCTTATTGGCCGCTTCTTCTTCCGCCGCCTTCCGGGCTGCATCCGCTTCCGCTGCCTTCCTTATCGACGCTTCTTCTTCCGCCGCCTTCCGAGCCGCTTCTTCTTCCGCCGCTTTCCGGGCCGCTTCTTCTTCCGCCGCCTTCCGGGCCGCTTCCGCCTCCGCTGCCTTCCTCTCTACTTCCAAGCGTTCTGCTTCCTGGCGCTTTTTCGCTTCTTCCCTCTCTTTTCTTAACCTTTCATCATCTTTTTGTTTCTGCTTTTCAATAGCTTCTGCGTTAGCCTTCTGCTTTTCTTCCCATTCTTGCAGAATCTCCTCAATTTTCATCTGTCCGCCGATACGAAGCTCTTCATCTTTTTCTGCCATTGCTTTTTCTTCAATATTGATACTGTTTGCAATAGCAACGCCATTGGCAAGCGCTTCTTCTAATGTTGCTCCCTTCACCATTCGCTTGATCGGCGCTTGCTTTTCTTCTGTCTGTACAGCTTTTTCCGCGCCTTCACTGATGCCCTCTGCGGGTTCTTCTTTCCCTTCTTCCATACTCAATGCGGTTTCTTCCAAGGTCTCCTTTGCAGCTTCAAAATCTTCTGATGTTTCAGCAGAAACACTCTCCCCCGCTGCCGCTGTCTCTTGCGCAGTCTCATCTGCCGACTTCTCTTCCTCGCTTTTAACCTCTTCTGCCCTTACATAATTCTGTGTCTCACCTCTTCGGAGCGCGGTTTCTTCGGGCGCAGTCCTCTTTAACGGCTTCCGAATCTTAGGCGCTCCCGGCCTGCTGTCATACTTTTCCTGCTGAAGCGGAGTAAGAGGCTTATATTTCATTTTCAGTTCCATCGCCTGATAGACATACTTTCCTTCACTAAACCAGAGAATCAGGTCGTCACATTCTTCCAGACACTTCGCTGTCATTCCGGCTTCATGATACAGATTAGCTAACTCATAGGCCCATTTTTCGACATACTCCGCCTTTTTGAAGTCTTCCAGCGCTGCGATCTGTTCTGTTAATGGCGCTTTTTGGGCTTTCAAAATCTTATATTTCAAAATATACTGATTGGGATCTTTCGGCGCCGCCTTTACAAATTCCTCATAACAATCCGACGCTTCCTCAATATCATTGATCTTCAACGCGAGAAGCCCCAGCCGGTAAATAATCTTTCTGCTTCCCGGAGCACGGTCAAATGCCATAAACAAAACATCTCTGCTTTTCTGGAATTCTCCGCACAATTCGTAAATCTCGCTGACTGTATTCAGCATAGAAGTGCTTTTTACCCGTCTCCAATCTATGGTATCCGCAATCTCCATCGCTTTTTTGTATTGCTTTTTCTCCATGTGTCCGAGCATCTGCTCTGTTTTTACCCGATATTCATATTTATCCAAGTCTCTCACCTCAAAAATATTCTTTATAGACAAAATTCCTATAATTTCACTGATATCAGTGTATCATAATGGAATAGCTGTTGTCAAAATATACGGGTAATAATGTAACTTTTTATTATAAAAAGTTACAAAAAAATAGCCACTATGTTCTCTAAGAAGATAATGGCTATTTTCTATTTAATTTTATCATATTTTATATCAATCGGAGGAATTTTGATTATCAGTCCCTTTGCCCTTTTACAGACAACTTCAACTCAAAGTTTCGGATTTTTAAAATCCTCAATCTCATTATTTATATCCCTCATCCTCTATATAAAACATTCATCCTGGCTATTTATATCTATAACCGTTTCCATTACAGCCAGTGCCCTTATTATTTGTCTGTAATCGTATTAAGTTATTCCTTCTATAACCTTTGTTTTATATAGCTCCATATAAATCCTGATCGTTTAGTCCATGTTTCTTTACACATTTTCTAAATCTCTTTGAATCTTATGTGGTATCTTTTCAATATGTCCGCAGATCTTAATCTTTCTTACCCGGCTTCTTTTTCTTCTCCGACTTCTCGTTTCATCCAGATTCTTACCGGTTACTTACCTTCTATTATTATCAAGGCCTATTCTATGGGACCTTTGCTCTGCCATACCACTAACATATTGAGTTGTTGAATCAATTACATTGTCCAATGGATTAAGCCTCCTTTTCCTGATCATTTTCCAAATTCTTGATATCTCACCGACATATGAAATATCTTTGAAATCCTTTTCTAACGAATCTTTTCTTCTTCGTTTTAAAAACCCTTTCTCGTCAGGTTTTCTTTTGGGATTTCCTTTGGATTGATATTATAATATCACTGAGTTTTTTATTTGTCAACACTATTTTAAAATTTTATTTTTATTAATTCATTTTATTTTATTATTTTAATTATTTTCTGAAATATTTGATTTTTATTCTAATTTCACACAATATATTTATTTCAAAATTTCAGATTGTAAACCCTGTTATATTTTATGTTGACATTTTGCGGCTTATAAAATATACTACCAATAGATTATTTTTACTAAAAAGGGGAAACTGTCCATGCGTAAAACTGCCGTTTTTTCTGCCAAAAAACTTTCTCTGATCGGACTTGCCGCCGCCGCGACCTGCATCTTGGGACCGCTTTCCATACCGATTCCTGTCAGCCCTGTTCCGATTACCTTGACCAATCTTGTCATCTTGCTTAACATTTATATCCTTGGATATCACGAAGCCCTTACCAGCCTGTTCGTCTACCTGGCGCTTGGAATCGCAGGGCTGCCTGTCTTTTCCGGCTTCTCAGGCGGTTTAGGGAAGCTGGCCGGACCTACGGGCGGGTACCTGATCGGCTTTATCTTCCTTGTCCTGATCGCCGGCTTTTTCATTGATCGTTTTCCTTCCTCTTCGCTTTTTGCAGCTCTTGGTATCATCCTTGGCATGACTGCTACTTATGGATTCGGAACTCTCTGGCTTGCCGCGCAAATGGATCTTTCCCTCCCAGAAGCGGTTTCTATAGGCGTCCTGCCTTATCTGGCCGGAGATACAACGAAGATTCTCCTCGCGGCCCTGACTGGGCCAAAACTTCAAAAACGTCTGGCCCAGTTCCAGTAAAATCCATATCCACATCCAGGAACAGGAGCAGGTATGATCTCACATAAGATCATACCTGCTCCTGTTTAGGACTGTCTATTTTCTGAAAGCTCTATATTTATCTTCTTCACTGTCTCTTCCGGCGGTATGCGATCGCTCCTGTCAGCGCGATCCCTGCCGCGCCAAACAGCAAAATCCAAAGGAATAGATATGGGTTGTCTCCCGTCTTTGCCGACAGTTCTGCCGCCGTCTTATCGTATCCGCAGACATTGCAGATCTCATGGCTCGCATCCGCATCGGAGGAATTCTTCACCTTCACCCACTCAAAGGTGTGGGCAGAGACGTCCTTCTTCGCTCCGCAGACGGTACATTCATGCCAGTGGTTCTTGCCGTCAGAAAACCACTTGTCAGAGAAGGAATGTCCGGTGGCTTCCGTGTAGTCTGTTACGTAGGATTCTCCACAGCTGCAGGTGTATGTGGTATATCCCCGCTCCGTACACGTAGGCTTAGTTACGGTCGGAACGTAAACATGACCCTCAGCAGTAACTACAACTGCCACGCTTTCTGTCTCTGCGGATGCAATATCCGCTCCCTTGTGAGCTGTTACTTTCACCGTATATCTCCCGGACTCAGAGACAGTCAGCGTATCGCCCGTCTGTCCGGTGATAGCCGTTCCGTCCTTGCACCACTGATAGGTATAGGTAACGCCCCCTGCGGCATGAGACGCTATTGCCGTCAGAGTCGCGTTTCCCCCGCCGTGAAGGGTCGTCCCGCTCGCCTCCACCCGGACTTGCGGCGCCGCGAACGCCCAGTCAAGAGAGTTGGCCGCGGAATTGACTTCCAGGATATCGCCCGCTCTGGAGCCTGTGAAATGCGCCGTGTCCGGCGTCAGCCCGGCCGCATACTCCACCGCGGTGATCCCGACTTTCTCAATCTCCCTGTTGAGCGTGATCGGCTCTGTCGGATTAAACTCATCTGTCACATGGATGACATAGCCATCCGCATCTTCTCCCTGATAGTAGACATCGCCCGAAATAACAGGGGCGCCGCTCAGCTCCAGTCTGGCGTAATAACTGCCCTCTCCGCTTATGGCAATGGCTTTGCCTTCATAATCGGACTGATTATCCTCGATCGCACCTCCGGAAATGCGGATTATCGTATTACCATCAATATCGTAACCGTAGATTCCGGCGCCCCATCCGGCGTCTGTCACCTGGTTTCCGGTGATGGAACCGCCTGTCATCTCGAAGACTCCCGGCACATTGTCGAAATTGCTGAATCCCTCCAGATAAACGCCGGCGCCGTTACGCTGGGATTGATTCTCTGTGATCGACGCGTTTTCACTGAGTACTGTCTTTGCACCTATTGTAGCAACGCCGCCGCCCCAGGCCGCGGTGTTGTCCCTGACGACCGCGTCTCCCCTGAGCGTAACTGTTCCTCTCTCATTGCTGATTCCACCGCCGCCATAGTCCGTCACAAGGTTACCTGAGATCACTCCGCCGGAGATATCTGTCGTGCCGCCGTTGGAGATGCCTGCGCCTCCATAATAGATACCATCGGGTGTCGGATTTGTGATCGTGTTGTTCTGGATCGCTCCACCGGTCATGTTCATATAACTGTTATTGTTCACATATACGGCAGTCGTGTTGTTATCGGTGAGCGTAGTCCCATCCCCGATATCCAGCGTGCCGCCGCTTGTCACGAAGACAAGGTAGCCTGTGCGTTCCGTCCCGGCCGCTTTCTTGCCATTGATTGTAGTGTTCGACAGGCTCAGCCTGGCATTGGCGCCATCCACAGAGATAAGCTGTCCGGTAAAGCCGTCCGCCCGCTCGATGGTCACTCCGTCCACGAGGAGCTCATCATCCACGGTCACTGTGCCGCAGATATAGATGACACCATCGTCGGCCACAAGATTCATGGCGTGCTCCAGAGTTTCGACCGCATGGGAACTGTCATTGCCGCTGTTCGAGTCGCTGCCGTTCACCCCATCCAGGTACACATTCTGGAGACGGTTGATGATGTAGTCGCCTGTATTATCACCCACCGGCACAGCATCCAGCCCTGTATAGATATATCCATCGTCAGGCTGATCGGTAAATCTGCCGCCTGAGATAAATCCTGTCTGTGTCTCACTGTATACAGACTTGCTGCCCTCATTTGTGTTTCTGAACATACCGTCGCGTATATTCAGTTCGATAAGGGCTGTGCTGTCCGCGCCGTTCCCCTGCGGATTCGATTCGTAAAGCGCTGAACCGCCGCTGATCGTTCCGCCGTAGACGTTCACGGCCACCGGATTTCCTGTCGTGTGCTGCGCCACTGCGATGCCCGCGTTATTCGTGGTAGTACCGCTTCCGTTGGCAGCGCTCGAAGGCGTGCCATTTCCGCCGCTGATCTGGGCCCCGTCATAAACGTTCAATGTGCCGGAGCGCATCTCTATGCCCACGCTGGTACCCTTGACCTCTGCTCCGCCGTACACGTTCAGCGTGCCGGTGCCGGGGTGATACACGCCGATGAAATATCCATTGACTTTTGAACCTTCATAAAGGTTGATGGTGCTATTTGATGCATCGGATCCATTGTTATAAATTGCACCGCTGTTAAGAGCGGTTGTATCTATAGTTCCGTAGACATCCAGCGTCGGATTATCGCCAAGAAGAAGTATGGGTCCCTCTACCGTCACGCTTTCCCCAACAGTGATAGCGGCGCCAGAAGAGTTGGTCTGCGTATAAAGCATGGAATTGACGTTGGCGTTGGTCGCAACAAGCCTGCCACCGCCAGTTTCCGAAGAATCAGTGACATTCAGCGACCTGCCGCTATATACCGTAATGCCATTGCCGGTGCCAGTGAAGGTGTAGCTGTGCCCGTTGAGATCAAGCGTTAGGTTGGCAGTCGAAAGGCCGCGATTGGAAGTAGCCCTGACATCCTGATAAAGCGTAATCGTATACTCTGTACCTGTACTTGAGCCGCTGACATTGCTCCATGCGCTGGTAAAGTCCGTATAAGCATAGGTGTTGCCGTCATAGCTTACAGTTGCCACAATCGCATCTCCGGCAATACGCCCCTTCCACGTATTTCCCGCATTTGTTACTTCAAATTGATCGCTGTAAGGCAGTACCTGGGCGGTCAGGGAACCTCCTCCCATAACGGCCACATCTGCTGCCCTGAGGTGTATGGTGCCGGAAACTTTTGCATCGGAGGCGATGTTCAGTGTCATAGTGGCAATGGAAGCACTTTCGTTCGCCGAGCCGAAGTATTTGTCCTCTGGATAGGTTAGCGCCACATCACTGGCAACCTCAATCTCGATGTCTTGGTCAGTAACGCCAAGAACCTGGATCAGATTGTAGAGATCGCCATCGGTTAGATAAGCTTTGAGGTCATCCTTAGCCGCATGGGCCAGATACTGGGCAGGTGTCTGTGAGGCAACCGTGACGTTGCCGCTCTCATCGAGCACAAGTATGCTCCCATCTGCAAGCCTGGCGTTGTCTGTGGAGGAACTCCAGTTGGCGAACGTACCGCCGGACAGGGTGACGCTGCCCGCAGCAAAGCTGTTGCACAACGATGTGGTTGCGTTTTTGCTCTCAGCCGCAAAATAGCCTCCCTCAATGTTTACGGTCGCAACATAAAAGCTACTACGCCCTTTTATCGGGAAACCCTTTGCTGACGTGAGATTCGCATTTTTCACCGTCAAAACCGGCAGGTTTGTTCCGCTTGTATTTGGATATACGTACACCGCCGCGCCGCTGGGGCTATCTCCGGCATCCGTAATATTTACGCCTCTCTCCAGTGTGAGAGTAGAACCCTCTTCAATACGCAGGCAGTATGGGAGAGATGAGGCGGTATTTGTGATCGTACCCTTTGTCTCAGCACTGCTTAAATCGGTAACCGTAAGCGACGCGCCGTTCCCCACGCGAATCAGCCCCGTGGATGAAACCGAGCCGCTGATGGTCTTGCCGTTCAGATCCAGCGTAATGTCAGCTACAGTGACGTCCTGCGTCTCTGTCAGCTCAATGTCCGCCAGCAGTTTGACCGTGTCTCCCTGTCCTGCATTTGCAAAGGCCCTCTCCAGCGTTCCGTAGTATTGGTCTCCTACCTGGACAGCCTGATCCTCCTGCACAGTATAAGCTCCTTCGTTTTCTGTCAGGGTGCAGCCTTCCGCCAGATACTTGGTCACGTCAACGGTATGCGTACCGCCCATAACAACCAGCGGCGCGTTTTCCGCATCATTGGTCTCCCATGCGCCTTCCGTGCTGCCGCCCTCTACGATAACCGTGGACTGCTGCGGCGAGCTTGCCTGCACATTCGCATCCGCCCTGACCGCTGCGTCTCCGCCGGATACCGTACCGTCTTTTATGGTGATCTTCCCTCCGCTGTTGTAAACGTATACGCCGTAGCCGTTAGTGGCCGAATAGGTACCTCCGTTGATCTCAGCAGTTCCGCTCCAGCTCACGGCAACGGCAGTTGTTCCAAAGCCGTTACTGTTCTCTCCGGTCACGGTAAAGTTACAGTTTGTAAAGGTCGCCGCCGGACCGCACACTTCGATGCAGGGACCGGTGCCGGCCGTCACGGTTGCATCAGTAAAGGTAACCGGACTGGAATAAAGAACGTCCATACCGAAAGCCTGTCCGGTGGTGGTATAGGTCCCGCCGGTCACCTGCAGCGTGGGCGTTTCAGCGTCTGTAGTAAGCGTATCCGTACTGAAGAATCTATTATTCGAGATCATCTCAGCGTTATTGAAAACAACGGTTGAACCGGAGGCGTCCAGTTCATCGTTATGAAATACCTTCACAAACGCGCCGTCATCCGTATTGCCGCTATAGGTCCCGCCGTTCAGCGTAACTGTACTCTTGGCGGCAACCTTGATAAATCCATAGGAGCCTGTATTGCTCTCCGGGATCGTCATGGCGCTGTCCGCCGTCGTACCGTCCACGGTGAAACCGGAGGCCGTGACGGAAAACAGCCGTTCACCTTCTACCAGATTGGTGATTGTTTTGCCGTTCAGATTAAGCGTAATACTGGTCGCCACATTGATTGATGCTCCCACTTCCACATCCTGCTGGAGAACGACAGTCTCGCCCTCCCGCGCCGCCGCGATCGCATCTGCAAGGGTCGTGTATTCATCCTCGCCGATCGTAGCGACAGTATTCTCATCCACTGCCGGCGCGGTCTGACTGTTGAACCACTCCGCTGCGGCGTCCAGCCTGGCAGTATCAAGCTGATCCGCGCCCTCCTCCAGGGCGTCGATGGCGTCATAGACGGCGAGCACCTCAGCATATGCCGCGTCCCGCTCATCCGGCGTCATGCTCTCGAGCATGTCCGCATCCGGCAGGGCATCGATGCGCTCTTGCAGCGCGGTGATCTCTTCGCTGACCTCTGGGGCTCCCGGCTGCGGCTCTGTCTGCGTACCGGCGGCGTCATTCCCCTCCGCCCATGCCGTACCCGGCATGAACGTCAGCGCCATCGCAAACGCAAGAAAGAGAGCCAGCCATTTTCTGCGTTGTCCCTTTTTCATATTCACCTTTCCTTTCCTTAAAATTTTGCGAAAAACGCAAAAAGCATATTCTGTCTATTCTAAAATAAACAGAATATGCTTTTGAGATTTGTATAAACTTTCCGTCCGCTTGACAAAAAAAGACAAAGTTATCCTCTTGCTTGCTTGCTTGCTTGCTTGCTTGCTTGCTTGCTTGCTTGCTTGCTTGCTTGCTTGCT
>OGXS01000882.1_pt1 | contig 23647 bp, 18 predicted proteins | sample 1576371 | NCBI WGS metagenome assembly OGXS01 (sample SAMEA3541475, study PRJEB24748) | human gut metagenome | biome: human gut; feature: human-associated habitat; material: faeces | place: China | collected 2012
TTTGGCTGTGGAAGGAAAATTGCTATTTATTGTTGGAGTGATTTGGGGAATCGCCGGAAGGTTTTGGCTTTCTGTGGAGTTGTTTTTTGAAGGATTGACCCGAATTATTGTTGTAGTATGCTGAAAACATATTAAAACAGAAAGCATTTTTCAAACACGCTCTAGTTCTTGACATTTATATTTAAAACCTTTATATTTAAGTAAATGCTTAATTAAGTAAATGCTTTATTTTGGAGGAGAAAATGACAGATATCGAATTACTGCATACTATTACTATGCCAACACGGTACCAGATTCTTATGCTTTTACTGGAACATCATTACTGTGGGAAAGCATTGGCTGCGAAGATTGGAATCAGTGAAGCAGCAATATCACAGCATCTACAGATATTAAAAGATTGTGGAATGGTGACGGGACAAAGGATTGACCGTCAAATGCATTATCAGGTTAATACAGAACTTCTGATACAGAGTGTTGGTGTTTTTCATCAGGAAGTATTGGAGAAGAGTGAACATATGCCAAATAGAGATTACTGTGATTGTGAGCTTGCTGAGTTTTGTAGCCGGAAGGGAGATGTAAAGAAGTAATGAGAGAGAATAAAGACTATCTGATTACAGAAAAACCATCAAGAGCTTTACTTATTTTTTCGATTCCGATGATTATTGGGAATCTGTTTCAACAGGCATATACAATTGTAGATTCTGCTATAGTGGGACGTTATGTAGGAGAAACTGCTTTAGCTGCTGTTGGCGCATCTTATGCTCTGACAAGTATATTTATTTGTATTGCCATTGGAGGTGGTATTGGTGCATCTGTTATTATCAGCCATCACTTTGGTGGACATAATTATGGACGTATGAAGACTGGTATTCGTACTGCGTTACTTTCATTTCTTTTCATTAGTCTGATACTTGGAGGCATTGGATTGATTTTCAGCCAGCAAATTATGGAGGTTTTAAATACACCGGCAGATGCAATAGATATTGCTGTAACTTATTTGAATATTTATTTTTTGGGACTGCCATTCTTATTTATGTACAACATTCTTTCTTCGATGTTTAATGCACTTGGAGAATCACGCATTCCGTTGTATTTACTGATTTTTTCTTCTGTATTGAATATTTTTCTGGATTTATATATGGTGGCAGTATTGAATTTAGGTGTGGCTGGTGCAGCATATGCAACGTTTATTGCTCAGGGAATTTCAGCAGTTTTATCTTTGATTATTTTTATTGTTACGCTTCAAAAGTTACCGGGAAAAGCTGAGGGCTGGCTGAGCAAAACAGAATTTTCTGATATGTCCAGGATTGCGTTGCCATCTATCCTTCAACAGTCTACGGTTTCTATTGGCATGATGCTAGTTCAGTCAGTGGTAAATAGCTTTGGGACACAAATTCTTGCTGGATTCTCTGCTGCGATGCGAATAGAATCTCTTTGTGTTGTACCAATGTCAGCAATAGGTAATGCAATGTCTTCTTACACTGCACAAAATATTGGTGCAGAAAAAGAGGAGCGAATCTCACAAGGTTACCGGATGGGCAATTTCATGATTATTGTTATAGCGGTTATTTTGTGTTTATTCCTCGAAATAGCCCATAAGCCTCTGGTTGCCTTGTTTTTAGATAATGCAGCATCATCACAGACGATTGTTACTGGAGAAAGTTATCTGAAATTTATTGGTTTCTTCTTTTGTATGATTGGATTTAAAATGGCTGTCGATGGTATTTTGCGGGGAGCGGGAGCAGTGAGAGTTTTTACTATTGCGAACCTGGTAAATCTAACATTGCGAGTTACCATTGCAAAATTCGGAGCTCCAATTTGGGGAGTTTCTATGGTATGGTATGCAGTACCGCTTGGCTGGCTTGCCAACTTTCTGATTTCCTATGGATATTACAGAACTGGAAAGTGGAAAGAAGCTGTTTCAAAAACGGTAGATTAGATGAGGAAAGCTCGAAATCCCATCCCCTATATTTGTGACTAAAGTCACAAATATAGGGGATGGGATTTCTTTGTGGGTGTCCGTCCCGCTGCATAAGTCAGGATTTTTATTCTTCATCTCTGGTGATAAACATCATTATAAATGCCAACAGCAGCAATGCGGAAGATATAAGGATTGCCCGTTCATGGAAGTATTTAATACACTGGTTTCCGATGATCGCCCCGCAGATAAAGCAAAGAATAATTCCGTAATAGAGAAGCCCTTTTTCAAGAGCTTCTCTTTTTTTTGTCTGGAAGAACGTGTAAATATTCTGTGTGCCGCTTCGCAAGTTTCCGATGCACATAGTAGTAGCGATACCATTTCCATGAATTTTACGAAAACTTTCTACCTGAATGCCACAGGCGAGGGAAGTTAAGCTATTTGCAAGAAGGTTATGACTTTGTGGGAGAAAGCTTACGATAGTAAGAATAATAGCCTCTGCCACAACAGAAATCTGCCGCCAATGCAAATGACTTCCTATTCCTGAATTTCGGACAATGTCTGCAAGTGCGATTCCAAAGGTAAAAGCAAGAACAGGGCAAAGGTAGCGGATAGCTGCAGGAATATTTCCTTCAGAAAGATGGACACCGAGAAGGAGCATATTTCCCGTCTGGGCATTTGCAAATACCTCGCCTCTGCCGATATAGGAATAGGCATCCATAAAGCCGCCGGATAGCGCAAGCAGGATACCAAGTTCTATGGATTCTGAAATTTGGACTTTTTTATTCAAACAAAAAACCTTCTTTCTATCTATAAGTGTGATTTACGAGTTCTATACACAATATCTTTAAAAAAATTGTGGATAGACGCAGTGCTTTGGGAAAACATTGTGGATAACTTTATAAAATTTGCATGATTTACAAAAAATAATTCAAAAGATGCCGTAATGATTATAGTGGGAATGAGACTGTTTGTCAATTAGAATATCTTTACTTTCAAATGGCAGAATGTTATCATAGTAGCTGTTAACCAAGGAAACATCTACATGATTTTTTCATTAAAAATATAGGAGGATTGCAATGGCAAAGAAAGCATTAATCGCTATGAGTGGTGGTGTTGATTCATCAGTAGCAGCATACCTTATGAAAGAGGCAGGATATGATTGTATTGGTGTGACAATGAAGCTTTATGATAATGAAGATATTGGAATGGCAAGGGAGAAAACTTGTTGTTCTTTAAGTGATATTGAGGATGCCAGAAGCGTGTGTGTTAAATTGGGAATCCCATATTATGTATTTAATTTTAAAGATGATTTTAAGGAAAAAGTTATTGATAATTTTATTTCCTGTTATCAGAATGGAATGACACCGAATCCCTGCATCGAGTGTAATCGTCATTTAAAATTTGAGCATTTATATAAGAGAGCGAAGGCATTACATTGTGATGTTATCGTAACGGGTCATTATGCAAAAGTCACACACGATGAGCAGGGATATCATCTGTTAAAAGGTGTCGATGACAGCAAGGATCAGAGCTATGTACTGTATTCCCTTACACAGGAACAGCTTGCCAATACCTGTTTCCCTTTGGGAGATTACAGCAAGACAGAAATTCGTAAGATTGCAGAAGAACAGGGATTTTTCAATGCCCATAAGCACGATAGTCAGGACATCTGCTTTATTCCAGATGGAGATTATATGTCATTTATTGAAAAAACAACTGGTAAAAAGAGCGAGCCGGGAGACTTCGTAAATCAGGAAGGCGAAGTAGTCGGCAGGCACAAAGGCTACTATGGCTATACTATCGGACAGAGAAAAGGTCTCGGCATATCCGCACCAAAGCCATACTATGTAACAGAAATCCGCCCGGAAGAGAATAAAGTCATCGTCGGAAGCAATGAAGACTTATTTAAGACTGATTTAATTGCAAATGACTTCAACTGGATAGAGAACTTAGCGGAGGACGAAGTCGTTAAGGCAAGAATCCGCTATCACCAGACAGAAAAAGAAGCAACCGCCAGGAAAAATTCAGATGGAACAGTAGACATTCATTTCTTAGAACCACAGCGTGCGATTACCAAAGGCCAGGCAGTAGTCCTGTATAGGGATAACCACGTAGTGGGGGGAGGAACAATCATAAAATAATTTTTGATTTGCCGCAGGCAAAGGAGACGCACCCTAAGAGAAAAGAAATCTGTGGTCGGATTGCTAGAAGAATTTAGAAAAGAGTCAGTAAAAAATTACCCCATTTTGTTCCGTTGTGCTAAACGTTCCATTTTGCCCAATAAAACAGAAACTTCGGAGAAACGAATCCGAAGTTTCTATGGTCAAAATTCCACAGCACAAAGTCACAAAATGGGGTGATTTTTTTACTGACTCTTCTTCTCGTATTCTTCTGGCAATCCGACCACAGATTTCTTCACTCCCGGGGAGCTGTGCTTTGGTTGGGGCAGAATCAGAATATTATGTTAGATAATTTTGAGATTTTTCAAAAGGTTATGGCCTTCCAGAAAATGAATACTAGTAAGCAGGCGTTTTCAAAATTTTTAAGCCGGATTGCACAGAAAAAATTGAAAAAGAATGGGTTCACTATAAGATTGAATTTTATTCCTTTGCGCTGTGGAGTTCTGACTGTAACCTCACGAGATCGTTTTTGAGCAAGGTTGTTTTATCAGGCAGAATGGAACATTTAGCACGACAGAATAAAATCAAACGTATAATGAACCCCTTCTTTTTTAGATATCTAAGATAATCTGGCAACAGCCAAAGACAGCTCCCAACGAGAGAAGCCATCCTATATTTGTGGCCTTAGAGCAAGGATTGAATGCGAGTATGTAAGCGAACATTCAACCCGCAGTGATAGAGTCACAAATATAGGATGGCTTCTCTCGTTGGGAGCGTCTCCCCTGCCTGCGGCAACCCAGAGCTTAATAAGAAATTACCGTAGTATTCACTGGCATATATTTCCAGATATAATATGCATCGGAGTCCATCAGACGCACACATCCATTAGATGCTGGTTTACCAATTGTAGCATCTGCATACACCGTGCTTGCAATTGGAAATTTATGATGATTCTGGCTACTGCCGGATGGGTAACGGTGTACTCTGGTGTGGAAAGAGTTTCTTCCACAATAATGAGTTATGTATTCTTCATAAGTATTAACATAATACCAGCCATTTTCCTTCTGACCAATGCGGAAAGTTCCATGGGGAGAACGGGTATTATAGTTTCCGGAGGCGCAAGGGAACGATTTGATTAATTTCCAATTGTTCTTTCGACCCTGAAAAATGCTGACTTCCTGTGTATAATGACTGACCCAGATTAAATAGCTGGTTTTGCTGGAATACTTTTTAACATAAGCAAGTTTTTGAGCAGTAGAATATTTGGATGTTGTGTAGTTGCATTTGAAAGCGCGAAGGCTTCCTGTAGTGAGGTAGTAGGTCTTTCCTTTATAGAGAATCTCGCTTCTCTTATATTTGGTATTACGTCCGATTAAATCAACGGTTACACCGCTGCTTAATGTTTTAACAACTTTTTTAGAAGTCCAGGAACGGTAAAGAGAAACTCTCTTGGTTGTCTTGCAGAAGTAAGTCATCGTTCTTATTGTTTTTAATGGTGAAAGTAAAGTGTTAGGGGTACAGCTTACAGTAGCTCCTGTTGAAGAAGTATAATTCTTTCCATTAATCGTTGTGTAAGGTTTTACCATAAAAGTAATACTTGAAGCGCCGCTTGTAATGGAAGTCTGATAAGTGGAGCGGGTGGTGTTTGCTAAAAGAGTGTAGTTGCTGCCTTTTTTTATATATACACTGTAACCGCTTGCGTTATAAAGTGTGTTCCATTTTAAGTTGAGACGGCTATTGCTTGCGTAGACAGATAATCCAGTTACATTCTGTGAAATGGTTACGGGAATCGTAGCAGAGAGCTTTCTGGAAACCGTTTTTGCGTTAGGAGCGAATGCTTTTACAGTAAATGTGTAGGTCTGGCTTTCATTTAACTGATTAAATGTATAAGTTCCGGCTTTTTTAAACTTAACAGAACGTCCATCGGAACAAAAGAGTTTATATTTATTAGCTCCAGTGACGGCTTTCCATGTGATTTGTGCACTTTTATATCCTGGTGTAACAGTAAAATAAGGTGCTTTCAGTGAGACGGCTTCGGTTGAACTGGTTGTGCTCTGGCTTTTGACCGTTGTCTGACTTGCATTCAGAGAAACTGCCGGATAAGTGCAAAGCCCGAAGAATAAAAGGGCTGAAGCGACAGAAAGACAGAGTTTATTTGTTATTTTCATGAAAAATCTCCTCTCTCATAGTATTAATGGTCATTGATAATTTACTATCTGACTAATATAACAAATCCTGCTACCAGAAGTCAAGGAGATGGATTTACTATTTAATTCAAACAAAATTCAGCCAAAGCCCTCTGTTTCCATCCCCGAATCTCTCCAACCACTATTTTAATTCAACTAAAAACAGCCAAAGACAGCCCCGGAAGAGAAACGCTATCCTATATTTGTGGCCTTAGAGCAAGGATTGAATGTGAGCCAGTAAGCGAACATGCAACCCGCAGTGATAGAGTCACAAATATAGGATAGCGTTTCTCTTCCGGGGCGTCTGTCTCTTAACGAATTAAACTAGCCAAAAACTTTGGGAGAATACTTTCTGGTACTTCCATTTCTCCCTGTCCTTTAAATAAGGAAATATGTGGTTTGTTCTGACCGTGGAAGTCTGTTCCGCCTGTTTTAAGAAGACCCCACTGTTTGGAAAGACCAGCAACATATTCCTGTTCAACAGGAGTGTAAGTGTTATAGTAAGCTTCAATTCCAACAAGGCCGGCTTCTTTTAATTCGCGGACCAGAGTTTCTTTTTGGGCGGAATCTAACTTTTTATAGAACATAAGGTGTGCAAGAACAGGGACACCGCCACTGTTTTTGATTAGTTCGATTGCTTCCTGCGGAGTAGGCATGATACGTTCCACATAGCAGCATCTTCCCTCTGCAAGATATTTATCAAATGCTTCTTGAACAGAAGAAACATATTTCTTTTTCATAAGAAGCTTTGCGATATGTGGGCGGGCGATTGTTTCGCCTGGCTTATCTGGTTTGATTTCGTCCATGGAAATCTTAAAGCCCTGTTCCTGAAGTTTCTCAATAATTTTTGCATTACGTCCGTCACGGCTTTCACGACAAACGGCAAGGCGTTCTAAGAGAGCCTTATTTTTTGTGTCGATGTTATAGCCAAGAACATGAATTTCTACTCCGTGATAGTCTGTAGAAATCTCTACACCAGAGATGGCAGTAAGTCGTTCTTTATGTTTGGCAGCAGCTTTCTGAAATTCTTCTGTGCCAGCAACTGTATCGTGATCGGTAAGAGCAATTACAACAGGATTTTTATCACCAGCAAGTTTTAAGGCATCATTTACAATTTCTGTTGGGGAAAATGTACCATCAGAAGCAGTAGAATGAATATGTAAATCAATATAAGTTTTCAAAATGTACTCCTTTCATGCAATAATCAATCAAGTATCTATAATATTCTATATCTAGTATCGCAGAATTAGTTAAAAAAATCAATGTTTATGACAATTATTTATAGGAATTGAAAGAAAGTGATGGAAAATGTGTAATAATGCAATACTTGTTTGTAATAATTGCATAAAGGTGTTAGAATATCTTTATTGAAAATGAGAAGCTAAACAGGCAGACAGAACATGTAACGGAGGTTAATCTATAATGGAAGATATGATGAAAGCGTTGTTGGATGTGGTGAGAGCACAGCACACTGCAACAGAAGGAAGCGAAGAAAGACCATTTGATATTAATGATATTATTGATATGGCGCTGAATATTACCGGGAGACCAGAAGAACCAGGGGAACAGCAGGAACTTTCTGATACGATTCAGAAGCTGGCAGAATCTCTGGCACCAGATATTTTCCCACCGAAGACATTTGAGGAGATGGATGATTCCGAGCAGGCAGCTTCTGCAGTGAATATGATAGAGGAACGGTTAAGAAATGGTGGCAGAAGAAGAGAGACAGCAGCTCCACAGTCACAACAGGAAATGACTCCACAACAGAGTAGTTCACAGATGCAGAGTGAGTCACATGAGGAGAATCCTTTTGCACAGGTAATTGAGAATGAAAATGCGAATATTCAGCAACAGTCAGAAACTGCAGATGGATATGGAAATATGGCATCCACAGACAGTGGTGCGTCCGAAGATTATGGTAATGGCAGTTCTTACGATATGTTTGGACAAGACGATGTAAATCATCAGGAAGCGGCGAATCTTAATGATTTGATCTATAATAATTTTATGCAGATGATGGGATTAAATGATCCTAAGGTAGAATACCCATTTGACCGTTCTCAGATTCGATATGGAAGGGAAAAGACAGCGACGGAAATGCTTGCAGAAGATGAGGCCAACAAGGCAGAAGAGAGAGCATTAGAAGAGCAGAGAAGAAGGCCAGTTTCAGCCTGGGAACTTGCACAGTCAGCTGTGGATAAGGATGAGGAAGCACATCAGAAAGAGGAATATGAACCTAAAGAGATGAAGATGCCAGAAACCAAATCAGCTTCTCAGTTAGCCGCAGAAGCAATCGCAAAGGCCAAAGAAGAGGATCAGATGAAGCTTGAGGCAGAAAAGAGAGCAGAACGTCTTATGGAAGAGGCAAGAAAGCGCGGAAAAGATCCGATGGAATTTGCACTTCATCAGCAGGAAATTTTAAATTATATGGAAAAGAACAGTGATGAACTCGTTTCTTTTGAAGATTATGAAGATTTATCACCAGAGGAAAAATTAGAGATAGAGAAAGAACTTTATCGGGAAAAACAGATTGAAGCGGGAGTGGCTCCAGAAGATATCAGTGATGAGTTACCAGATGAGATTCTGGAACAGGCTGGAATCGCACCAGATCAGACAGCAGGAGAGCAGAATAGTCAGGAGTCTGCCGGACAGGGAGATGGAACAACAGCACAGCAAACCAGCCAATCACAGGGAATGCCGGCATTTTCAGATGATATGCTTCGTATGATTAGTCAGGAAGTAGTACAGGAAAATGCAGAGATGATTCTGGCTGAAGATGCCAATGCAGACTTAGGATTAATTAACGAGACGATTTTCGAAAACTTGAAAAATCTAATGAGTCAGACTGGCGGAGCTGTGACGCAGGAAGATATGGAATCTTTGATCGGAGAAGTTATTTCCAGAAATACATCTTCTGACTCAGAAGAAACACAAGAAACTTTGGCGCAGACGGAAACAGGTACTACAGCTGAAACGGCACCGATGGCATTTGAAGGCGAAAGTGCAGGCAGTGTTGTTGGAAGTGGAATGGCAGGAACGAGGGAACCAGCAGTGGAAAGTTCACAGTCAGAATCACAGAGCCAGCCAATGTCAGCGGTAGAACTTGCCAGGGCAGCACAGCAGGCAGCTAAGCCAGAGCCACAGGAAGCCAGAGAAACAAAGTCAGCAGTAGAACTTGCAAAAGAGGCACAAGAAAACGCAGTACAGAAGAAGGCTGAACCAATATCGGAGACAGAGGAAGAACTGAGCGAGGATGATTTAAACTTTGATGAATTAGATTTAGAAGAGGAGTCCGAAGAAAGTCAAAGTCCTTCTATTGAAGAATTAAAGGCACAGCTTAAGGCAGCGGAAGAAGCATTGGCAGCAGAGCAGTTAAAAGCGGCACAGAAAGCCGGGAAAGCAGAGGAAGAGAAGAAATCAGAAGAACTTCCGAAAGTGGAAGAAGCAACAGAACAGCCGATGGAAGAGAGTGCATCAACAGCCGGGGAACAGACAGCAACAGAAGAAAGTTCTGAGATAACCCCTGCGCCAACAGCAGAAGAAGTACAAGAACAGCCTGAGTATTCTGAAGTTTCAGAAAAAGAAGCGGAAGAATTTGAATATGTTGATCCGGGCGAATTAGTTCTTGGAGACCACACACAGGCAGAGATAGATGAAGCTTTGGATAATCTGGCATCTCTTGGCCTGGAGGGTGAAGTCTATGAGCGTGCAAAAAGAATGCTCTTACTGGAACTTGCCGGTTCAGAAGTAGCACTTGATGCATGGCTTGAAGAACAGGAAAATGGCAAGAAGAAAAAGGCAGCGGTATCCGCGTTAGATACAGAAGAAGATGCTCTTGAAGATTTAGAAGATTTAGATGAAGATGACCTCGAGCGAGAATTAGAACTTGCTATGGATGAAGACTTTATTGAGGAAGATTTAGAAGAACCTGCAAATGAAGAAACTTTAGAAGAAAGCAGTCAGGACAAATCTGAAGAAACAGAAAAAGAGGCAGTTTCTGAGGAGGATTTAGAAGAAAACTCTGTAGAAAAAACGGAGGACGGATCTGATAAGACGGAAGGTGCCGAAGATGTATCAGAACAGCCAGAAAGTATTTTAAAAGAAGCTTCTGAGGAAGAAATAAGTAGTGAAGAGGAAAACTCTGAGGAAGAAGAGGGAGAGACCTCAGAGGCAGCTCAGGAAGAAGCAGCAAATAAGGAATACTCTGAGACAGAGGAAAAAGAGACAGCAAATAGTGAGTGCTCTGAGACAGAGGAAAAAGAGATAGCAAATAGTGAGTGCTCTGAGACAGAGGAAAAAGAGATAGCAAATAAGGGAGTTTCTAAGAAAACAGAGAAAGAAGCAGAATACAAGGAAGCAGAATACATTTCTGAATCAGAAGACACAATTCAGGTAGAAAAAACAAGACCGGAAAAGGCAGAGAGGACATCTTCACAGACGAAGAAGCCTGTACACAGTGAGAGAACATCACATTCCAGAAAACACAAGAATATTGTAAAACGTAAGGAAAAAACAGCTCCAGAAAAAGAAGAAAGAGAATTTAGCGCAGTAGTTCTAACAGGAAAGAATGTCGAAGAAAAAGAATTCCAGGTAAGTGTCCGCAATCCATTTGTTCTCAAAAACTCTGCAAGCTTTATGGATAAATTTGAAGAGTATATTGTAGATACACAGGAAAACAGAAAGTTAAGCACAGGATTCAAACGTTTAGATGCAATGCTCCGCTATGGCCTTCATAAAGGAAGTTACTTTGTAGATGCTACACCTCAGTATTTAAAGAACGGATTTATGCAGCAGATAGCCGACCGGGCAGCAGAAAGCGGTGTAGATGTACTTTATATTTCAACAGAGCTTACCCGCTATGACCTTATGGTAGATACCATCTCTCGTCTCAGCTATGAAATGAATAAAAAAGATGAAGAAAAAGCAGTATCCTCTATGGCAATCATGACAGGAGAAAAAGGCGCAGATATTCGTTCTTTAAAAGATGAATTGAATTGGTACAGAGGACGAATCAGTGAACATCTTTTTGTACTTGATCAGGAAGCAGTGTCTGAATATGTAGAAAATATGGAAGAGGCCTCCGCAGGAGATATATTAGCAGAACTTATTCGTTCCATCGTAACAGAGGGAGCACATAAGCCAGTGGTATTTATTGATAATATTGAAAATATACTCTCAGTAGAAGATTCTGAGGATATGAAACCGCTCATGGATGGAATCCGTAAACTTGCAAAAGAACTGGGAATTCCGATTATTATGTCCTACGGATATGCACCAGCAGAAAGTGAAAATGAGCTTGATCCAGATGAAATCGAATATCACAAATCATTAGGAAATATGTGTGATGTATATCTTGAACTCAAATATGCAGATATGATAACAGAGGATTACGAAGAATTAACAGAAGATGATATTCAGGAAATGGTAGAAAATGGTGAAATGCTTCTTATTAACGTACAACTTCATAAAAATAGAAGAACAATGAAAGCATCCTGTCAGATACAGGCAACACCGAAGTTTAATTATTACGAAGAATAGTAATTTGCCGTAGGCAAACAGACGAAACACCAAAGAGAAGATACCCTATATCTGTGACTTTAGTCGCGGCGGTTTGAATGCTCGCTTATGCGCTCACATCCAAACCTTACTCCGAGGCCACAGATATAGGGTATTATATGGCGCTATTCCGTAATCCCAATATAATCCGTTACAACCTTAATCTTCGCACTGATCTTCTGAAGTTCTTCTGTTGGTTTATAATCTTTCGTACCAAAGAGATATTCGTGTGCCTTTTTTACATTTGTCTGGGCTGTAATTGGAAAACCGTAATAGATGCCGTTATATCGTTCATCTTCAGATTTAAAAGGATAAGCCTGCGAATCTTCTATCTTACAACGTGCCATGGAAAGAGTCAGCTTTGTGAGAGCGTCATTAGAGAGGCTCGTTTTACACTGTGGAAGAACAGTACTGATTAACTTTCCAAGTTTTAGTGGCTGTTTTTTAGCTGTATTCATAATACCTTCAAGAACAAGTCGCTGATGGTTAGCTCTTGCGTGATCTCCGCCTTCCATGTAGCGGATACGAGAGTAGGCAACAGCCTGATTACCATCGAAGGTATAAGTTCCGGTTTTTTCAAACTTCGGAGAATTTCCACCATTAATATGATTCATATTACCAATATAATCATTTAAATTTTGTAATTCTTTTTCGGAATTAATGGTCAATGGAATACCGCCAAGCACATCAACAGCATCGGCTAGTGCTTTAAAGTTAACCGTGGCGAAATCTGTGATATTTAAATCCAGGTTACGGTTAATTGTGCGAAGGGCAAGTTCTGGTCCGCCATAAGAATATGCTGCATTAATCTTATCGTATTCGCCATCAATACTTACATAGGTATCACGGTAAATAGACATCAATTTTACCTTTTTGGTTGATTTATTGATGCTGGCAATGATGATACAGTCGGTACGGGAACCTTTATCTTTAATTTTATTATCCTGACTATCAACACCAAAAAGAGCAATATTTTGATAATCTTTTATATTAGCATCCGTATCATTTACAGTTACACTTGTTTTATCTAAAGGATATTTTTCTATTTTGGAGAATGCACCTTTTAATGAGAAACGGAATGCAAAAACCGCCCCGGCAATTAAAAGAATGATTAAAAGAAGGAAAGGAAAACATCCCCGCTTTTTCTTTTTTTTACGTTCATGATAAGTTAAAGCTCGTCCGCCAGAAGTCTGCCGCTTTTGAGGCTTTGTATCAGGCTTGTTCTGGGAAGAGGACTTCTTTGTTGATGGTTTGCCAGAATTTTTTATGGAAGAACCAGAGGAATGATATCCTGTACCGGAAGAACTTCGAAGCAGGCCATCAGTATTCAATGTGGAATGTGTATGATGGTCGTGAGAAGTTTCGAAATTATTCTGAGAACTTCGTCTGCCGCCTGTGCTGGAATAGTTATATTTGTTTTCAATGTTATCTTTACTATATATTGAACCATATTTCATAAAATATGCCTCCATTCTGTCATATGTACTCCTGAAAATTTAATAGGTTTATGGAATGTTTCGGAGAGTACATTCATTGGTTAAAAAATCTGTGTTAGTAAGCATTTTTATTGACAAATCCTTTAAATACAGTAAGAAATAGAATCTTAATATCAAAAGATAATGTCCAGTTTTCAATATAAAAAATGTCATGTTCAATTCGTCCCTCAATGGATGTGTCTCCACGGAAGCCGCAAACTTGTGCCCATCCTGTCATACCGGGACGTACCTGATGCTTTATCATATAACGAGGAATCTCCTCTTTAAATTTCTCAACGAAAAGAGGTCGTTCTGGCCGTGGACCAATGAGACTCATATCACCCTTTAATACATTAAATAACTGTGGCAGTTCGTCAAGACTGGTCTTACGGATAATTCTTCCCACGGGAGTGACCCGGGGATCGTTGTGTACTGTCCAGGCCTTTTGTTCCTTAGAGGCAGACTGTACTCCCATCGATCGGAACTTGTACATTTTAAAAGGTTTATTATGAAGACCGACTCGCTCCTGACAGAAAATAATTGGTCCTGGGGAACTCTTTTTAACGAGAACAGCAACAACAGCCATAATCGGTGAAAAGAGAATGATACAAACGATAGAACCAATAATGTCCACAAGACGTTTGATACATTTGTTTACAGTATTTGTAAGCGGAACATTACGGATGTTGATAACCGGAAGTCCGTTCAAATCTTCAGTAACTGGGTTAGTGGAGATAAATTTATAATAATCTGGAACAAACTTTGTATGCACACCAGACTTTTCGCAGATAGCAACCATATCTCCCAGTTTATAATACTCTTTCAGGCTGAGTGCGATTGCTACCTCATCCATAGAAGTGTTCTGAAGAAACTCTTCTACATCTCTTAACTTACCAATGCAAAAAGTATTTCGGTAAGAAAAGTCAGGCTTGAGATTATCATCGAAAATACCGTGAATGGTGTAGCCCCACTGTGGGTTTGACTTAATACGGTCAATGTAGGCTTCGGCTGCTGCACTGAAACCAATAACAACAACATGCTTAAGATTAAATCCCTTTCTGCGAGTCCTTTCTAATGCATAACGGATTGCCGCCCTTTCAGCAATGGTAAGAAGCATGGAAAGAACATAAAACATTAACTGAAGACTTCGTGAAACATGAGGAATCTTCATAAAGATTATATATATAAAGAAGAAAACCATTCCAATGGAATTCGCCTTAATGAGATTCGCATACTCTGAAGTCCTATTTTGAAATCTTTTTGGTTTATATAAATTAAACTTTGCATATAAAATAAGGTATACAGGAATCAGAACAAGAAGTATACCCTGATATTGCCACAACTGCCGCCAGTAACCAAAACGAGGGAAAATGTCTTTAAAAAGAGGGCATATATATCGAATATAGTAACTAAGACAAAAGGAACAATAAATAACCAGTGCATCAAGAACGACGTGGAACCGGTTAAGATATTTTTGATTCTCTTTAATCATAAAAGTGTACCTCCATCACCCAAAAGGGATATATATGGAAAAAAGGGCGTAATATACCTCTTACTGGGATAATTTTCTAACTTATTATACAATAGAATAGGGCATTCCACAAGGTTATTTCTTTTCCTGCTTTTGCGAAAAAAGTGTGAAAAAGCTGCAAAATCAGTAGAAATCCATAAATTTGCCATAAATACAACACAAATTTATCACACATCATTGCTAAGATAAGGTTACAAACTTAGGAAAGGGGATAACATTATGAACGAATTTGAAAATGGATTCCATAATGAGAATTTAGAGAACAACAGGATAAATAACCAGGAAAACAACAGTCAGCAAGTAGCTATAGATGTGACACCGATTGAGGAATCGGTAACACAGGAGAATACAGAGAGTCATAGATATTCTTACAGAGAACAAGGTACAGGTGGCAGTTCCTATCAGTATGACAACGGAAATAATTCCAACGATACTTATAATAATTCTTATAGCAGCCAAGGATGGAGAGATGAGAGTACTTATAATAATGAAAATTATTATGGGAATATCCCGCCGGAACCTGATAAGAGACGCAGACAGAGAAAGAATGGCAGTAAAAATAATAAGAACGGAATGGGTAAGAAAGCTGCCAAGTTAGTTGCATCTGCAGCAGTATTTGGTCTTGTAGCGGGAGCCTGCTTTGTAGGAGTGTCCGTAGCAAAAGATAAATTATATCCTTCTACAGCAGATCGAATTGAAACAACATCAGGAACAACAAGTGCAAAGAGCGAGACATCCTCATCAAGCGGTTCAAGCAGCTCCAGCAGTAATGTAGCAAGTGTAGTTAATGAAGTGATGCCATCTGTTGTATCTATTACAAGCACAATTCAGTCTTCCAATTATTATGGCTTTGGTACACAGGAATCAGAAGGAGCAGGTTCAGGATTTATCGTTGCAAAGACAAAAGATTCTCTTATGATTGCAACAAATAATCATGTAGTATCTGATGCCACTTCCCTCACCGTAGGATTTGTAGATGATACAACAGCAAAAGCTACAGTAGTCGGAACAGACTCCAGTGCAGACCTTGCAGTTATTTCTGTAAAGATAAAGGATATCAAAGACTCTACAGCATCAAAGATTAAAGTTGCAACACTTGGAAGTTCTGATGATTTAAAAGTAGGAGAAGAAGTTGTAGCAATCGGTAATGCATTGGGATATGGCCAGTCTGTTACAACAGGTGTAGTCAGTGCAAAGAACAGAGAAGTATCTTTAACAGATGGAACAATGAACCTTCTTCAGACAGATGCCGCAATCAACCCTGGTAACAGTGGTGGTGTACTTATTAATATGGATGGTCAGGTTGTAGGTATCAACAATGCGAAGTTAGAAGATACATCCGTAGAAGGTATGGGATATGCAATTCCTATCACTACAGCTAAAACTATCTTAACAGATTTAATGAATGCCAGCAGCGTAAGCACAAAAGATGCTGCATTCCTTGGAGTCGTAGGCCGTGACATTAATGAATCTTATTCCAGCGCACTTGGAATCCCTAGCGGAATCTATGTATCACAGGTAGTCAGCGGATCACCAGCAGAAAAAGCAGGAATCTCTGCAGGCGATGTCATTACCAAGTTTGAGGGTAACAACGTATCTACAATGTCCGGCTTAAAAGAAAAACTGGCACTGAAAAAAGCTAATACAAAAGTAAAAATCACATTTAAGAGAGCAAACCAGAGCGGAACATACGAAGAAAAGACTGTTACAGTAACTCTTGGTAAAAAGAGTGATTTCAGTGATGTAACAACAGATAACTCCAGCGATTCCAGCAATGATTCCAATAATAACTCCAATAATGGAAATAATAATGGAAACAGCAATGGCAACTCTGGTAATAGCAATGGAAATTCCGGAGACTATGGTTATGGCAATGGAAATTTTGGAAATGACAATGGCAATGGATATATAAATCCATATGAATATTTCTTCGGAAATAACTATTAATTTACTATTTAATTCGGGAGCTGTCTTTGGATGATTTTTAGATGAATTGAATTTAATCATAGTCCAAAACAGCAATCTCCAAATCCCTCCCATGATAGCAGGTGATAGCATAACCATGGTCAGTGCATTTTTGCAACGGCCTAGAGCGTGTTTAAAAAAACACTTGACATCTCTTCATACCCATGATATCATACCAAAGTATGAACGCCGAAGACAGCAGGTGCCGTAAGGCATAAAGTAAGAACACCTGCCGAGGAAGTTATATTCAGATAATTTTATTCTTAGAATATTTCTGCTCTTTGTCTTTGGACAGAGAGTTTTTTTATTTCATCGAAAGATGAACTGACGGCGGTACACACAAATATTTAAGGAGGTGCACCAGGAAGATGGCTAAAGTAGAATTAAAACAGCCTATTGTTGACGAGATTAAGGCTCAGCTTGACGGAGCTAAATCTATGGTAGTTGTAGATTACCGTGGAATTTCCGTAGCTGATGTAACAGAACTTCGTAAACAGTGTCGTGAAGCAGGTGTTGTTTATAAAGTTTATAAGAACACTATGGTAAAACGTGCTGTAGAAGGTACAGAATTCGAAGGCGTTGTAAAAGATTTGGAAGGAACAAACGCATTTGCAATTTCCAAAGATGATGCAACAGCTCCAGCAAGAATCGTTGCTAATTTTATTAAGAAAGCAAAATGCTGTGAGTTAAAGAGCGGTGTTGTAGAAGGTACTTACTACGATGCAGCAGGTATTGCAACAATCGCAACTATCCCATCAAGAGACGAACTTATCGCAAAATTCATGGGAAGCATTCAGTCCCCAATTACAAACTTTGCCCGCGTAATCAAACAGATCGCAGAGCAGAAAGATGGTGGAGCTGCAGAATCCGAAGCAGCAGCTGAATAATTAATATTATAATATAAGATTTATGGAGGGAAATAAGATGACAACTCAGGAAATTATCGAAGTTATTAAAGGTTTATCCGTATTAGAATTAAATGATTTAGTAAAAGCTTGTGAAGAAGAATTTGGTGTATCCGCAGCAGCAGGTGTTGTAGTTGCAGCAGGAGCAGGTGCTGGAGAAGCAGCAGAAGAAAAGACTGAATTCGATGTTGAGTTAACAGAAGTTGGCGGACAGAAAGTTAAAGTTATCAAAGTTGTTCGTGAAATCACAGGTTTAGGATTAAAAGAAGCTAAGGCTGTAGTTGATGGTGCTCCTAAGGCAATCAAAGAAGCAGTTTCTAAAGAAGAAGCTGAAGACATCAAGAAACAGTTAGAAGAAGTTGGAGCAAAAGTTACAGTTAAATAATTGTAGTTTTCCAATATTTAATTTCTTGAACGAACGCTCGGAGGGTGTAAGCTCTCCGAGCTTTTTTTGTTGGAGGTATAATAATGAGTAAAAAGTGCCCTTATGAAAAAAAATGTGGTGGCTGCCAGTATATTGACCTGCCATATGAAGAACAGTTAAAGAAGAAACAGAAAGATACAAATAAGCTTTTAAAAAGTTTTGGAAAGGTAAAGCCGATTATTGGAATGAAAGATCCGTGGCATTACCGTAATAAAGTACATGGAGTTGTAGCAGGAGACCGCCATGGCAACTGCTTTACAGGGATTTATGAGAACCGTAGCCATCGTGTTATTCGTGTCGATTCCTGTCTGATTGAGAATCAGAAAGCGGATGAAATCATGAATACAGTAACTTCCCTTATGAAGTCTTTTAAGATGCGTCCATATAATGAGGATACTGGCTATGGATTTTTGCGCCACATTTTAGTTCGTACCGGTTATCATACTGGTCAGATTATGGTTGTATTAGTTACAGCATCTCCAGTATTTCCATCCAAAAATAATTTTGTAAAAGCACTTCGAAAAGAACATCCGGAAATCACAACAATTATTGCAAATGTAAATAACAGAAATACTAGCATGGTTCTTGGGGATAAGCAGCAGATTCTTTATGGAAAAGGCTATATTGAGGATGTGCTTTGCGGCAAGACATTCCGCATTTCTCCGAAGTCATTTTATCAGGTAAATCCAATTCAGACCGAAGTTCTTTATAATAAGGCGATTGAATTTGCAGGACTTACCGGAAAAGAAAGAGTTATTGATGCGTACAGTGGAATTGGCACAATTGGAATGGTCGCAAGTGATAACGCAGGAGAAGTCATTTCTGTAGAATTAAATGGAGATGCGGTCCGCGATGCTGTCTTCAATGCAAAGCAGAACAAAGTAAAAAATATTCGTTTTTATAAAGATGATGCAGGAGATTTCATGGTAAAAATGGCATCACACAAGGAAAAAGCTGATGTTGTATTCATGGATCCCCCACGTTCCGGAAGCGATAAGAAGTTCTTAGATTCCCTGCTTCGCTTAAGACCAAAGAAAGTGGTTTACATTTCCTGCAATCCGGAAACACTTGCCCGAGACTTAAAGCACCTTACAGGAAATGGATACCGTATAAAAGAGATTCAGCCAGTAGATATGTTTCCTTCCACCGGCCATGTAGAAGCTGTTTGTTTACTATCAAGAAGAGAGAAATAGTACGAAAACAAAGCGTATTTCTGTTTTTTACTAACACTCACGAGTACCTTTATAGTTGTCCATAAGATGAGAATAGGAGGAATCATGGAAGTAAGGAAACGATTTGAAAATGATAAATTAAAAAAACTTCAGATTTTTAATGGGGCACAGTTAAAATATATAGCATTTATATCCATGCTGATAGATCATGTAAACAATGCGTTGATAACCCCTTTTCTAAATGGGAAGGGATTTTTATTACATTTATCTAATCTTTTTTCAATTCTGGGCAGGATTGCATTTCCCATTTTTGTGTTTTTTATTGTAGAAGGATTTTTTAAGACCAGTAACAGGAAGAAGTATCTTATAACGCTTTTGCTATTTGGTGTGATATCTGAAGTTCCGTTTGACATGTTTACATCAAAAGTATTCTTTGATCCATATTGGAATAACATCATGTTTACTTTAGCATTATGTCTTATTACAATTTGGATTATTGATGCTGTAAAAGAAAAAATCAGCAATAAAGTTTTGTGGTATAGTATCTCAATCGTCATTGTAGGGATTTCGTGTGCAGTAGCGATGGCGCTCAGTCTGGATTATGATTATCATGCGATTATTGTTGCATACATTTTTTATATTTTTTATGATAAACCAATACTTGGAGCGGGATTGGGATATCTTTCGATTATTAAAGAGTTATATTCTTGCTTGGGATTTGCTATGACAGTAACCTATAACGGCGAAAGAGGAAGGCAAAATAAGTGGATAAATTACCTTTTTTATCCGGTTCATATTTTAATATTAGGTATTCTGCGTTTTTATTTAAATATTTAAAAATCTTTAGAATTATTTAGTATGAAAGAAAACAGGGGTATGTTATAGTTATAACTAGTGTTAAGACTTACACAAACAAAAAGAGAAATATTTCACAAGAATAACAGGCAGGTTTTACATGCATTTGATTTGGAGTTATAGGGATAGTTATAGGGAAAGATACATAAGAAACACATATTTATGAAAGAAAAAAGTATAATTCAACAGAACTTAAAGAAAATAATTGGTGTTATTGTGGTTTCTGTTTTTGCCATAATAACGATTTATACGGTGTTTCGGGGGAGCGGCATCTCTTTGAATGAACTGACGGCAAGTTTAAAAGAGGCATCCTGGGAAGGTATTCTGCTGGCATCGGTAAGCATGCTTGGTTTTATTTATTTTGAAGGGGAAGCATTAAGAGTTCTTGTCCGGCATATGGGATATCCGGCAAAGAGAAGCCATGGCTTTGTTTATTCGGCGGCAGATGTGTATTTTTCTGCAATTACGCCATCTGCTTCAGGAGGACAGCCGGCAAGTGCATATTTTATGCTGAAGGATGGAATAGCAGGAACAGCAGTTATGGCTGCGCTGCTACTGAATCTTATTATGTATACCCTTGCGATTCTGACGATCGGGCTGGTAGATATTTTGATTTTTCCGGAAGTTTTTCTGAATTTCAGTATCGGGTGTCGAGTGCTGATTGTGGCAGGTGGTTTAGCTTTAGCAGGGCTTGGGATTATCTTTTATCTTCTTCTAAGAAGGCAGGCATTGATCGAATCTGTCGGTACCTTTTTTGTCCGGATTTTACGGATGATTCATTGTGGGAGGCTTGCAGATAAGTTAGAAAAGAAACTGGAAGTTTCTATCGAGAAGTATAGTAGTCTTGTGGATGTGATTTTTGATGGAAAGAGAATGTTATGGAAGGTGTATATCCTGAATCTGTTACAGAGATTGTCGCAGATTATCGTAACACTTTTTTCCTTTGCAGCATTGCATGGAGATTTACGAAAGCTTCCACAGTTATTAGCAACACAGATTTATGTTGTTATGGGTTCAAACTGTGTCCCGATTCCGGGAGGAATGGGAGTGACAGATTATCTGATGTTGAAAGGATATCAGCAGCTTATGAGCAGGGAAGCCGCATTTCAGCTTGAAATGCTTAGCAGAGGCCTGTCTTTTTATGTCTGTATCTTTGTAAGTCTGACTGCAGTTTTGATAGGATATGTAACGATTAAGAGAAAAAAGAAATTGGAGAATGAAAATGATAGGATTTTATGATTACACAGTGATACTTACTTATTTGTCACTGATGTCGGGAACAATAGGAATTATGCTTTGTCTAAATGGGATGGGGCATCCATACCTTGGTATGTTTTTTCTGCTTTTTTCCGGACTGTGTGATACATTTGATGGAAAAGTAGCCAGAAGCAAAAAAGACCGTACAACACAGATGAAAAAATTTGGCATTCAGATAGATTCATTGTCAGATTTGATAGCTTTTGGTATGCTGCCGGCATGTATAGGAATCGCAATGCTTCGCTATACGATGTGTATTCCTGATTTATCTGGAGTGACCCGCTATCTGCTCACGCACTATACTTTACAGACACAGATTGTTTTAAGCCTGATTGCTGTTTTGTATGTACTTGCTGCAATGATTCGTCTGGCCTATTTTAACGTGATGGAAGAAGAAGACCAGAACAGAGATGAGACAGGAGCCAAAATTTATACAGGCTTACCAGTAACGTCTGCAGCATTAATTTTTCCAGCAGTACTGCTTATACATATGCTTATTCGTGCAGACCTGACATTTTTGTATTTTGGAGTTATGTTGATTACAGGCGGCCTGTTTATTTCAAAAATACAGATTAAAAAGCCGCAGAATAAGGGGATCGCTACTATGATTTTCTTTGGTGCGGTAGAGTGCGTTGTTTTGATTTTTGCGTTGAAATTTTTGAAAAAGTAAAGTTTTCATATAAACATTTAAACTTTGTAGTATTTTATGAGAATACTATGGAAATTTTTGTATATAAATTTTAAGAATTAAGAGATTACAGACAGGAGATTTACATATGACTATCCTAGAATTTTTATATAATACAGTTCCAGGAAGATTTATTTTAAAACCGTTAACCGGCCCACGGCTTTCTCGTATCTGTGGGCATTTTTTAGATTCTGAATTGTCGTCATTTCTCATTCAACCATTTGTAAAGCAAAATGCAATCCAATTATCAGATTATGAAACAACAGATATAAAAAGTTTTAATGATTTTTTCTCAAGGAAAATAAAACAGGGCAAGCGTCCGATAGATATGGAGGAAAATCATTTAATCGCACCATGTGACGGTCTATTATCTGTCTGGAAAATAAAAGAGAATACCGTTTTTCCCGTAAAGCAGAGCCATTATACAATTTCCTCTCTGTTGCACAGCAAAAAGCTGGCACAGCGTTATCATGGGGGATACTGCCTTGTATACCGTTTGTGTGTAAATCACTATCATAGATATTGTTATGTGGATTCCGGGCAAAAGAGTAGAAACTTTTTTATTCCAGGACGTTTACATACGGTAAGACCCGTTGCCCTCCGGGAAGTTCCTGTATTTACTGAGAATAGCAGAGAATATACATTAATTCGGACAGAAAAGTTTGGCACAGTAGTACAGATGGAAGTTGGCGCAATGCTTGTTGGGCGGATTGTCAATCATGAAGAAAAAGGAAGTACCATAAGAGGAAAGGAAAAAGGATATTTTCAATATGGAGGTTCTACAATTATCGTACTGATTGAGCCAGAACAAGTTCAGATACGCGAGGACATTTTACAAAGTTCTGCACTGACAAAAGAAGTGCCCGTCAAGATGGGGGAGGTCATTGGTCATGCACTCGAACATAAAAGAACGATTCAATAATTTACTGCCAAAGTATGCAATCCTGCCGATTATCGCAGCTTTACTCATAAATAACTGTATCTACATAGGTGCAGCACAACTTCGAAACCACTTATCTTTTTACTCACTGGCAATCTCGCTAGATGAAAAGATTCCACTGTTGACACCATTTGTCATATTTTATGTACTGGCATATGTCCAGTGGGCATTGAATTACATATTAATTGGCAGAGACAGCAAAAAACTGTGCTATCAGTTTGTACTTGGAGATATTCTTTCCAAAGTCATCTGTCTATTCTTCTTTATATTGTTTCCAACCACATTAACCCGGCCGGAAATTACAGGAACAGATATATTCAGTCAGCTTGTTCGCTTTATTTACTCTGTAGATGCTCCCGTCAACCTATTTCCGTCTATTCACTGTTTAGAGAGCTGGTGCTGCATACGTGCCGCCTACAAAATGAATTTCAAAACAGAAAAGAGAACCAACTATTATCGAGTGGCAACGATTCTTATGTCACTGGGGATATTTGCATCGACATTATTTATAAAACAACATGTAATTGCAGATGTATTTGGGGGAATTGCAGCTTTCGAAATTGGAATGATTTTGGCAAAAATTCTGATTTGTGAGGATGCGGAGCAGACGAACTCCTGAAGATAAATAAAGCATATTTGTGACTTTAGTCGC
>OGXS01000883.1_pt1 | contig 23621 bp, 16 predicted proteins | sample 1576371 | NCBI WGS metagenome assembly OGXS01 (sample SAMEA3541475, study PRJEB24748) | human gut metagenome | biome: human gut; feature: human-associated habitat; material: faeces | place: China | collected 2012
ATGCATTTTTGCAAAACAAAAAGCCCTCGTCCTCACACAGCATACCCGCTTTCGGGTAGCCCGTGCAAAGACGAAGGCTAAACTTACAAAACGTATATTTGCGCCGTTGCAAATTTACTTCCGCGATACCACTTTGCTTGCCGATATTTTACTGTCGGCCTCTCGACCGCCGCCCATAATGGATGGCGCGCCCCTTTAACGGTGGGTTTCCGGCTTCGACTACTGGAAAATCTTTCACCGAAGCTGCTGACAGGTGAGAGCCAAACGTGCCTTGCTGCCGTCTCGCACTGCCGACGGCTTTCTGAAAGCGGTGATACGAATAGTCATGTCCTGCTCATTGCATTTGACTGATACATTGCTAATACAATAGTCTTTTTAGAATAATTTGTCAATAATCTTACAGGACAAAATTTATTTTTGTAGAACAGAATAAACAACGGTATATTTTGAATGTTATTTCTTGTTGAAATTGCAAACAAATTATTAACAGCATCATAAAAACAGGGTGCCGAACAAAATCCGGCACCCCGAAAAGTCAAAATTAAAACCTGACAAAGCTACCGCTTATTTCGCCTTACCCATAGCTTTGACCTCGTCAAATTCATCGGTTATTTCCTTGCTCGGAGCTTTGGTGCAAAGGCTCACAACAATTATTGTGATAAGTCCCATAAGGAATGCCGGCAAAAGCTCATATATTCCGAAAACTCCGCCGAGCGGCTTTATAAGATATTTCCAAACAAATACCATTATTCCGCCGACAGCCATGCCCGAGATTGCGCCCGGGAGATTTGTGCGCTTCCAGAAAAGCGCGCATATAACGAGCGGTCCGAACGCCGCGCCGAAGCCTGCCCAAGCGAACGAAACTATGCCGAATACCGAACTGTCGGGATTTCTGGCTATAACAACGCCGAGTATCGCTATTATAACTACCGTAATTCTTGCGGCAAGCATACTCTTCTTCTCCGAAATTTTAAGACCCAAGGTCTCGCGCAATATGTTCTCGGATACGCTCGATGCGGCAGCCAAAAGCTGTGAGTCTGCCGTGGACATTGTGCTTGCAAGAATTCCCGCCAAAATAAGACCTGCCATAAGTGCCGGGAAAACACCGTGGGTTGAAAGAAGTCCGGCTACGCGAACTATAATCGTTTCCGTGTCATTTCCGTGGAGGCTGTCGATAAGTCCCGTACTTGAAAGGCCTCTGCCGACTATACCTATAAGCACGGCCATAGCCATTGCTATAACGACCCAAACAGACGCAACTCTTCTTGAGAGTTTAAGCTTTTTCTCGTCCTCAATCGCCATAAAGCGAAGAAGGATATGCGGCATACCGAAATAACCGAGTCCCCACGAAAGAGTTGTGATTATGTGCAAAAGGTTGTACGGCTCGCTCTCGCCCGTAGTTTCGGAATACGACGAAACGAACGAAAGATAACCGGGAAGCTGTTTTGCGTTTTCCGCAACAGCCGAGACGCCGCCTGCCGACACGGTGGCATATATCAGTACAAACACAATAGCCACGGTCATAATAATGCTCTGAACAAAGTCGGTGGTAGAGGCAGCAAAAAATCCGCCCGCAGCCGTGTAGGCAACTATTACTATTGCCGAAATCAGCATTGCGGTCATATAATTCATACCGAACAGCGACGAAAACAGCTTTCCGCAGGCGGCAAAGCCCGACGCCGTATATGGAATAAAAAATATTATTATAATCAAAGCCGCCATACACGATAATATGTTTTTCTTATCGCGGAAACGGTGCGAAAAGAACTGCGGCAGGGTGAAAGAGTCGGTTTTATGGGTATATCTGCGAAGTCTGCCGGCAGTTAAAAGCCAGTTGAGATATGTACCTACGGCAAGTCCTATGGCGGTCCAGCCGACGTCGGCAACACCCGACAGATACGCAAGGCCCGGCAAGCCCATAAGCAAATAACTTGACATATCGCTCGCCTCGGCGCTCATTGCCGTGACGAGAGGGCCGAGTTTTCTGCCGCCGAGATAAAAGTCGGTTGAGGACTCGTTCTTTTTGGCATAGTGAAATCCGATTACGAGCATTCCGACGAGATAAACAAATATCGTCGCCAAAATGCATACAGTTGATGACGTCATTTCAGCACTCCTCTTAAAAGCAAAAATAAAACGAGCCGCCGAGATGCTTCGGCAGCTCTCATTCCCGTATCGCCGTGTGCGATTCCGATAAAAGCTATTTTATCACACAAATTAAAATATTTCAACGATTTAATACATAAAATCGTTAATAAATTTAACGGTTTAATGTACAAAAGCCGAATTTCACGGCAAAAAAGACTGCAACCCTGCTGTTTCGGAGGATTGCAGTCTTTTTAATACGGTATCATTCACCGTTTGTTTTGAATTTCCGATACCTTGCCGCAGTTAAATTTTCAATGCGGTTACTCGCATTTCAGCTTATAGTATTCGCATATTTCCCTGCACAAATTCTCATCGAGAATACGCCCGGGCGTAGCCCCGTAAAATACAAATATTGTTGAAGGATATAACCCGAACCGGAACAGCGGCAAAGACAATCCCACCCCGTTCAGATAACAAAAAAGAAACAGTCACCAAAACGGTGACTGCTTCTTTTTGGCAGGGGCAGAAGGACTTGAACCCTCGGCACGCGGTTTTGGAGCGGATGTCGAGAAAATGGAACACCAAGCAAACCCGCCTTTGTTGCAGCCGTTTGGCCGCACGCAAAGGCGGGTTGATGCTTTATTGATGCTTTTGTCTGTGCCGAGAATTCCGCCATACGCATTCGGTAGCTTTATCCCGTCGACCTCCGGAGCCATGCTTATCTCATATTGATCAGCTTGACTTCATGCTGCGTATGGCTTTGTGAACAGGTTCGCCTCTATTGCCTCATTCGGTAAATGCTCCCCGTGTCCTTGCCCACAATACTGACTGTCCGATTAAATGCAAATTTGTGATTTTATTCCCTTTCTTTTTTTACCCACAATTCACAATCTTTATAGTTGTTTTTGAAAGTACAAATTGTTCCCTGAATATTGCAACGAACTACCGGATATGCACCCTCAAAATATTCTGATGATACCTTTTCGGTTTTACGGGAATTCCATTCAATATCTCCGTGTATGCAAATATTATTGAAATCTAACATATACTGTAACCTCCTTTTACTCTATACACTTCCAGACACTTCTATAACCATAGAAATACGAATATGTCGAATCAACGTATATCGTATTTGTAAAAAAATTTGCGGTTTTTTTGTCAGTTGACATGTCAATTCCCACATTTCTATTACCGTATTTAACTGTTAATGTTGTAGTACCGCCATTTGAAGCATCATAATAACTATGGCTCATGTCACCAGCATATACAGAAACCACCCAATTCTTGCTCATATTTAAATTAAGCGACGAAAGAGAGTTACAACCGTAAAAAGCAAACTCACCTATATATGTCAAATCCGAGGGCAAATCGATATTTTTGAGCACATTACAGTTATTAAATGCATATTGATTTATCTTTGTGATACTATCAGGTAATGTTATACTTTCCAAACTAATGGCATCCTTAAAACCTTCAGCCATGATTTGTGTAACGGCAATACCTTTATATGTAGCAGGTATATCTACCGAAACTAAATCTTTGATATTTACTGTATCATTTGCTCGAACGCCATATGTACCATCAGACAATTTGACAAACTTGAGAATTTCACTGCTCGGATTTTCTGTTCCACCTGAGATTCCGCTTAAATCGTGTTCTTCTGTAGTATTATCCGTATAATAAATCACCAATTTACTTCCGGATATTTCTGTTCGAAGTATTCCTCGTCCGTCGGCGCCTTTGGAGCCCTGAAGTCCCTGCTGACCCTGCTCGCCTCTGTCGCCTTTTTCGCCCTTGATATTGCCGAGGTTGGATATTGAATTATCGGACATTGTAACCACAAGCTCGCCGTCCGGGGAAAGTGTGAGCGCTTTAATACCGAGTCCGTCGGCGCCGTTTGCACCGTCCTTACCGTTCTCACCGCTAACCTTGCCGAGATTTTTGACGTCGCCGTTTGAATAGGTCAAAACAAGCTCGCCGGAGGTATTGATTTCCGCCTTGGTTATGCCTAAGCCGTCGGCACCCTTGATGTTACCGAGGTTAAGAACCGTGCCGTTTGTAAGCGTTACGGTCAATGCGCCGTCAGCCGACACATCGACATTTTGTATGCCCACGCCGTCTTTTCCGTTAAGTCCGCTGTCGCCTTTATCTCCCTTGTCGCCCTTTGAGCCTTTGATATTGCCGAGGTTTATAACGTTGCCGTTTGAGAACGAAAGCACAAGCTCGTTATCGGCATTTATTGTAACATCTGTAATGCCTACACCGTCAGCTCCGTTTGTACCGTTGATACCTGCGTCGCCCTTGTCACCCTTTTCGCCTTGAATGCCTTGGTCGCCTTTTTCACCTTTTTCGCCTTGAATGCCTTGGTCGCCCTTGTCGCCTTTTTCGCCTTGAATGCCTTGGTCGCCCTTGTCACCTTTTTCGCCTTTTTCGCCTTGAGCTCCCTGTGCGCCGGCGTTGCCGACTACCTTGCCGAGATTTACCGTGGTTCCGTTGCTGTATGTTATAACAAGCTCACCGAGAGCATTTATTTCGCTGCTTGCAACGCCTACGCCATCGGTGCCGTTCGTGCCGTCTTTACCGTCTGCACCGCCAAGGCCTGCGTCGCCCTTTTCGCCTTTTTCGCCCTGAATGCCTTGGTCGCCCTTTGCGCCCTTTATGTTTCCGAGATTAAGTGACGTTCCGTTCGTAAGGGTAATCAAAAGATTTCCGTCGTTTGAAATTTCAATATTATTTATACCGGTGCCGTCTTTTCCGTCTTTGCCGTCAGCACCGCCAAGGCCCGCGTCACCCTTTTCACCTTGTACGCCTTGGTCACCTTTTTCGCCTTTTTCACCCTGTACGCCTTGGTCGCCTTTTTCGCCTTTTTCACCCTGTACGCCTTGGTCGCCTTTGTCTCCCTTGTCACCTTTTGCACCGACAACGGGGCCGAGGTTTTCGGTAAGGTCGTTTGTATATGTGATTACAAGCTCACCTGCGCTGTTGATTTCGGACTTTTTAACTCCTATACCGTCCGAACCGTTAAGACCGTTTTCGCCTTTGTCACCCTTTTCGCCTTTTGCTCCCTGCAAGCCTTGCTCGCCTTTATCGCCTTTGTCGCCTTTTGCGCCGACAACCGCTCCTACATTGGCGCGCTGACCGTTAGAGAACGAAAGCACAAGCTCACCCTCCGAATTGATTTCGGCGGAAGTTACGCTTATGCCGTCTTTACCGTTTGTGCCGTTCACACCGTTTATACCGTCGGAACCTACTACTTTACCGAGGTTTGCCGTCGTCCCGTCCGAATATGAAATAATAAGCTCACCCGACTCATTTATAACCGCTGCGGAAATGCTTATACCGTCAGTTCCGCTCGTACCGTCGGTACCGTCTCTGCCATCTTTTCCGTCAGCACCGTTTTTGCCGTCACGACCGTCAGCGCCGACTACTCCGCCGAGGTTGGCAGTTTCGCCGTTTGTATAAGTCAACACCAGTTCGCCTTTTTCATTTATAATCGAAGAAGCAATACCGACTCCGTTGTTTACTGTTTCACCGACAACCTTGTCAAGATTTACGCTGTTGCCGTCGGAATAGGAAATGACAAGCTCGCCCTTATCATTGATTTTTGCCGATTTTATTCCTATGCCGTCCTTGCCGTCCTTGCCGTCTTTTCCGCTTGCGCCGACCGCCTTACCGACATTGATTTTTGTTCCGTCGGAAAGCGTAATTACAAGGTCGCCTTTTTCCGAAAATGCTGCGGAGCTGATATCGGATTTGTCTTTTTTCGACATTGCGGTAAGGGTTTTGCTCCAATCCTTTTCACTGCCCGAATATCCGTTATCGACGGCAATCTGATATGCCGATTTACCCTGGAGAGAAACAAGCCAATCATCAAGACTTCCCGCATATCCCTGCTGCACCGCAAGCTCGTATGCGGACAAGCCGTTTTTAACGCTTGATGCCTGCACGCTTTTTCTGTTGTGCACAAAATTTGCGACTGCGAACGATATGCCGGTCATTATAGCTATCAGCAATACCGCCACAATCACTTTGGTTGCCGCTTTACGTTTTGATGACGTTTTCTGTTTTTCCATTTATTTACAACTCCTTCTCAATAATAAAATACTTCATTTATGATAATACTCAATTATTGAGTATATGTCAATACTCACTTTTTGAGTATGCTAACATTTTCACAAATTACAATGGAGGTTTTGTGGAAATGGATTACAGAACAAGGATGAGAAACATCAGGGAAGACAGAGATTTAACGCAAAAGCAAGTAGGTGAAATCATCAACAAATCCCAACAGGGCTACAACCATATCGAAACCGGAAGAGCGGAATTGAAAATCGAGGATTTAATCAAGCTCTGTCAATTTTATAATGTTTCCGCCGATTATTTTATAGGTTTAACCGACCAAGAGTAAGTTCGGTTACCTCAACGCATTATGTAGCGGTGCTTTGCAGTTTTTACACTGCTTTGCGCGATGCGGCACTCAAATTTATCATATCTGTATATTGATGTTAATTTTTTTGGTGATATAATTGTGTTGCGTCCTACAAGGCGACACAGCTAAAAAAACGATACCGAAATAAAAAATACGTAAATGCAAAAAGGATAATTATGCCGAAAAAGACGAAGTTAAAAAACAGTAACAAAATGGATATGATAAACGGCCCTATATGGAACAAGCTTCCGCGATTTGCGCTGCCCGTGGCCGCAACAGCAATACTTGAGCAGCTTTTCAACGCCTCGGATATAGCCGTAGTCGGAAACTTCACGGGCGCAGCCAAAACGGCCTCGGTTGCCGCCGTCGGAGCGAACAGCCCGGTAATCGGGCTGTTACTCAACCTGTTTATAGGTATAGCCCTCGGTACAAATGTAATAATAGCGAACGCAATAGGCAGGGACGACAGAGAAACCGTACAGCGTGCGGTTCACACCTCGGTGCTCACCGCAATAATCGGAGGTTTTCTTGTAATGATACCCGGTGAAATTTTTGCCGTGCAAATTTTATCGGTTATGAGCATTCCGGAGGATGTACTGCCGTATGCCGTTCTGTATCTTCGCATATATCTGCTCGGCTTGCCCGTAATACTGTTGTACAACTTCCTGTCGGCCGTTTTCAGAAGTGTGGGCGATACAAAAACGCCGCTTATAGTGCTCGCGCTCTCCGGCTGCCTCAACGTACTTTTGAATTTATTCTTTGTAATAGTTCTTAAAATGACCGTAAACGGAGTTGCCATTGCCACCGTTATATCCAACGCAATCAGCTCGATTGTGCTGTTTATTGTTTTAATGAAGTCCGACAAGTACATAAAGCTGTCGCTCAGGGAGCTGCGCATAGACAAAAGAGTACTCGGTCAGATTTTGGAAATCGGTCTGCCGGCAGGCATACAGAGTGCTGTTTTTGCCATTTCAAACATAATAATTCAGGCGGCTATCAACAGCCTCGGAACAATAGTTATAGCGGCGTCCAGCGCGGCATTTAATATAGAGGTAATAGCTTACGATGTCTTTAACTCGTTCAGTCAGGCGTGCACGACCTTTGTAGGTCAAAACTACGGCGCCGGCAAGCTCGACCGCTGCAAGAAAACCCTGCTTCTGTCGATTGCGGAGGACACAATCGCAACAGCCGTCACAATAGGGCTTGTTCTTTTCTCGGGACGATTCCTGCTCTCGATATTCACAAGCGACCCACAGGTAATAGAGCTCGGCTACACCAGACTTTTACTGATTTTCTCGGCATACACGTTTTCAATGCTTTACGAAATTATGTCGGGGTATCTTCGCGGCTTCGGCATATCATTGGTACCGGCTCTCCTCACAACAATAGGCGTTTGCGGCACAAGAGTATTTTGGATATACGTCATTTTCCCGTCGTCGCCTACCTTCAAAACCATTATGTATGCGTACCCGATAAGCCTGTCGCTTACGGCGGTACTGATATTTATAGCTCTGCTCGCCTATCACCCGTCGCGCAGGTTTAAAGGCGCCGTATCCGCCGAATAATCCGGCCGCGTAAAATTATACCTTAATATAAAAAAGGCACGTTAGTTAAAAAATAACTAACGTGCCTTTGCCATATATGCAAACGGAGCCGATGCTCATTCGGCTACAATGTTGTCATATATCAGAACATTTCTGTGAACATCCTTGACGGGCTTCAAAAGACAAATAGGCTCAAACTTAATCGGGTCTTTTTTAGAAAACGTGTTGTCGTGAATTTTCATATTCCTGCACGGGCCGCTCTCGTACCAATCTCTGCAATCGCACGAGATGTAAATATCGGGCATACCGACGCTTTTGAACGTGTTACCGAAAATCTCCGATTCCTTATCAGTAGTACAGAGAATGCCTCGCGTCGGGATCGCATTAAAGGTACATCCGCTCACGGTGAGATTCGGGTTATACGTGATGTTCTCAAAGACATACATTTCCGGCTTCATCGGCGGCAGCTTTTCCTTGAATTTCACAATGACCGTCTTTTTATCAATGTTGTCGTCCGTGCTGTCTACGGTATAAACGCCGTCAAGCTCCGACAAATCGGTTCTGCTGTATATTTTCACTTTATCGCCGGGGTAAAACGCCTTGTAACCTCCCTGCTGATGATGTACAAATTCAAGCTCGGCGGTTCGCTCGTCGCAAGCCTTTCTAAACCTTAAAAATGCGCCATGCACATTGATTGCGTCATCGTGCGGGTGTTCAAAGTGCGAGTCGGTTATTTTCACATAGCCCTTGCAGCCGCATACGTGAATCAAATCAGCAAACGAAGAAACTCTGTAACCGCTCGCCGGCTTAAATGTCAGCTTATCAAAGCTCAGGTTTTCACACATTTGGGACAGCCACCCGAAGCCGTGCATATAGTTGACGGTTATCCTCTCGCAGAAGATATCGGAGCAGCTCTCGAGAAACAATCCGCAGTTGTCGCGCAGCTTATTACGAGACATCGCAACAACGTCTCCGACCTTGAATTTAGGTGACACAAAATATCTGCATTCGACGGTATGAGCCCCCGTTTTTTTGATTTTTAAGGCGGTTTTCGTAGGTGAGAGCAACGTTCTGAAAACCTCGTCGCCTCTGTGAATTACATTGCAGTAGCACTCGCCGTTGGCTGTATAGGTATAGTAATTCTCTCCGCTGAACGGACTTTTTTCGAAGAACGTAAGCTTGTTATTTTTTACCTCAAAGTCGCTTCCCGTCGGGATTTTATATGTAATTTTATTGAGCGAACGCTCGGTGACCTCCATTTCAAAATTCGTCGGGGAGGCATATCTTACGGTGAAATTTACAAGCCTTACATTTTTACAGCCGCGCAGAGAAAACGCACACATATCGCCGTGAATTACAAGTGTTGAACCGCAGCCGTCCACGGTAATATTCTCCTTATTCTCGATAAGCACCGCAAAATACTTGTCGGGTGCCTTAAAGGAGTCCGTATTCGTCATATGGCAGACCTTGTGAATACAATATTCCTTGTAAAAATGATACTCATTCTTCGGGAAAATAAGTGTGTCTCCGCTCTGTAATTCATTTATCGCTTTTATAACGCCTTCGGCAGAATTTGAAATGTCGCAGAAATCCGTGGCTTTGATATTCAATGTCATCCTCCGATTGTAAATTATAGCATAAGCTGTTTAGATGGTTTTTAACTATGTGCTCGTTTTCGGCACATTCAGGTTTGATTGCATCACCGTTTGAGTCGGATTTTCAAGATGTAATCCCCGCTTTTTTAAGCTCCCTCTTCAGTCTCTTGACTGCCGCTGCAAGTATGATTTCGGTGTTTGTTCCGGTTGAAATAAGGCAATACACCTCGTGATAAACCGCATAAAACGCACACTTCAAATCACACTTTTCCGAAACGGGATATTTCCTTTTATATGCTTTGTAAAGCCCGAAACACTCCCCGGTCAGGTTTCTCAGCTGGAACAAATCAAATTCTTTGTCAGCCCACTTGCACTCAAGAGGGTCGATTATCGCGGTGATATTAAGTCTTTTATCGGACATTACATTCATAACATTCAAATCGCCGTGGATAAGAGACGCCTCTTTTACGGGCTCGCTGAAAATGTAATCAAAATTTTTCCACGCTGTTTGCATAACATTAAGCGTGCTGTCCTTCAGCCGTTTTTTTCTGTTAAGCTCTGCGGCTGTCTGTAAAATATCCTGCGCAAACGGTCGGTAAAAATCAAGCCAATTATCGTACTCGGGGAAATCGAGGCTGCCGAATTTGTTGCAGGTAATGTTGTGCCAATTTGCAAGACAATCCGCTATTTCATCTGCAAATTTCGCTTTTCTTTTTTTGCTTAAAAATAATTTTGAAAAGTCGGTGAAGCAGTCTGTTCCGTTCACAAATTCCTCAATTATGAAATCCATGGGGATTTCGTCGGTTGCGTCAAAGGTAAAATAGACCTTGGGAATATGAACCAGCGATCTTTCGGCAAGCTTTTTCAGCGCGGCGCTCTCATTATGCTGCATACCGGCGACGCGGCAGGCCTTTACCGTAAGAGTGTACGGCATCACGGGCAATTCGGCCTTGTAAACATATCCGAAGGAGCCGCCGCCTATGTATTTAATCTGCGTTGCTCGGCTCCCGTAATGTCTGAAAAGCACTTCCTTTGCAAATTCGCATGTCTGTTCTTTTGTGTATTTGCTGACTGTTTTTTGCTGCATAGGTACCACCCCTTTTTCACACTGTTTTTCAATTTTGTTAATACCCGTTTATTTCGACGTACCGATTTACACATTTATGTTTTAAAAATATAATATCAAAAAAAATAATAAATATCAATAAACATCTCTGCACAAAAGAGCCGTCGGACATATAGCCCGACAGCTCTTAGGTCTTATATGTATTATGGTGCTTTCGACGTCCGCAAGGCTCGCCGAGTTCCTTTTCAATTTGCTTTTTAAGCGCAGCCAGCCTGTTTCTGACCGTTGACGACGGCATATTTTTTATCTTGCCGATCTCTCTGCTCGACCAGCCGTAGCTTTTAAGAGTAACTATTTCTCGGTCGATCTCGCTCATTTTCAAAAGTATCTGCTGAATTTCAACAGATGTGATATCATCAAACACCTCAAGACATTTAATGCTTTCAAGCTCATCAAGCGAGTCGGCAAAATTATTTTTACGAAGTCTGTCGGCAAGCACGTTTTTAGCAATTTTAAAAATCAAGGACTTTTCTTTTTTGATGTAACCGAGCGTCGGCAGATAACCCCACAGCTTCATAAAGGTGATTTGAGCCAAATCCTCTGCCTCGTCGCTGTCAAATCGCCTTGAAAAATACGAAACTATGCTTTTATAATACTTTTCATAAATTTGGTTAAACAGTTCAATGTTATTCATTTTTTTCCGTGATTTTGTTGCCTACGGTTGAATTAACTTTAACATATCCCAAAATACTTTTGCCGCATTTTACCTCGTTGCCTGCCGCAAATGTTATCTTTTTATCTAAGAGCATTTGCTCGGTCACGTTATTGTCAATATCGACATTGTTGCCTGCGGCCACCAATGTATTGTAATCGAAGCTCCTCACCGTATCGCCGTCGATTTCGATGGTGTTAGGGTAAGGCTTTATTACGACGTTATCCTCAACCTCAACACTTCTGCCGTTCATTCGCGTCATCTCATAGCGTGATTTTTTTCTTTTGAGTAAAAGCCCGTTCACGCATAAATCCGGAATCTTTTCAACGGTCTCAAGGATAATAATGCCGTTGACAATATAGAGGCAATCATCGGAAACATTTTTATCGTTTAATATAACCATTCCGTTTAAAACGCTGTATTTGCTGTAGCTGACCTCTATAATGCTTGCAACATTTCGGATTGTTATCTTGGCATAGGCATTTTTCCATTCATCACTCGCATTTTTCGGAACAAGAAGCATCGCACAGCTCTCGATTTTCTTGATTTCCCTTAACGCCTCGGCAGTAAAATTTTGCAAATCAAGAAGCGCTATGTTTTTTATGGTTTTTCTAAGCATAAACATTCCCCTTTAAAAGCTTTGAAACACACTTTGTCTATTAAGACGGATTTAAACCCGTCCGTATTATTTCAATTTGTTTTTACTTGCGATTACACACCCAAACGACATGCAAAGTAACGCTATTATCCGCACAACTCCGTCGGCGAACTGAATTAAAACAATTTTATCCATAATTCAAATTTCCTCTTAAAAGTTATTGAAGCGCGTTTCACTTATTAAGACGAAATTGAAGAGGAAACTGTCCGCATTATTTAAAAATTTATCGGAGTCCGCAAAATGCGGTATCGCAAAATAAACAATAAGGGCTCCGTTTTACGAAGCCCTTGAGCAAGTGTGTTCATATCAAGCGAAAAATCAAAGCCGTGCGATTTTACGTTCATTTTTCCTCGGCGGACATATTTTTGCGACTGTTTGCACGCAAAATCACTTTATTTGAAATATCCTTGATTACAATCGGAACCGCTACCGCCAAAATCACATAGAAAAGATAAATTCCGGAATCTCTCCACGGGTATGCGTACCACAAAGTGCTCTTTGAAAACCTTGAAGCCCTTGATATTACTGGGGTTTCAGACTTTTTCGATTTATTCCAACTCGCTCCCTGTAAATTAAACTTAAACACATTTGTTTATGAAATTTATCAGAGAGTATTTATATTATTTGAATTATCGGTAAAGCATTCGCTATCCAATTTTTTGTTGCCATTTCGTTGCCATAAAAATTATTTAGATTCTATTTCATCAAAATCTATCTTTCCAATAATAAACTTACTTTTATCAATAATTCTGTCTATTGATTTGATCATTTGCTCTGTCATTTCTATATAGGAAGCCAAATCAACATCCAAAAAGCGAATTGCTTGATTCATACTTCTTTCTATTCCAAGATTTCCCAAAGATATTTTCTTGAGTTCCTGAACAGTTTCATTCGATGTGGCAACTGATGTCTTAATATTATATAAAGCCTTTATATAATTAATTAAAGAGTCTTTATTTTCTGGTTTTGCTGCAATATTGTTTTCTAACAATCCCAAAGTATTCTTCTCAATTTTCGACCAGTACGAAGATATAGTTGAATTATGTGCCTTTAATTGTTTGCTAAATGTAGCAATATATTCAGCAGCTTTTTTAGACTGTTTTCTCACAAATGATGCGGTCCCATTGCCTCCGTTCTTACTCACTCGCTCAATTTCTTCTGTGCATCCATTTATACCATTACTCATTACATTTATTTCTGAAGACATCGTTTCAATGTCCGCAGTCATCTTCTCAGAATCTTCTTCTACATCCGCTAAAAAGTCAAGAAAACCTTTTTCGCCTTCAGGAATATCAACTTTAATAATTTCTTTTTTAAAAAGTTCTTCTGGAGCAATCTCACTATGATCCAAAAAATCCCCAACAGGATTATTAAAAATAACACTACCATCTCTTGCTCCCTTCAAATTTTTCTCCAAATATGCAATTAAATCATGAAACTTTTTGAAGTGAGTAGAATAATCTTTTGCTCGATATTGTTTCAAATCAAAAGGAAGACTGCCAAGATCATCACGAGTTATCATTATAGTTTTCTTATTGAAACTGTGAGCAATACCCAATTCATACATTACATTTGGATTTAATCCAGTCAAATCTGCTAAAACAATGTCGGCATAATAAATTGGAGGAATAATGTCGGCTAGAATATTTTGTTGGTTATCTTCATTTCCAGCGTGCGAAAATTCAAAATCTTCGTTAAAATGTTCCTTTATCATCTCATATGACTCAAAAAAGTCATCAGTAAACGGCATAATTACAAATACTTTTGTCTTATCCATATTATATTTCTCCTATAATTTCATTTTTTTAGTACAAACAAATACTCGTGTGCTATAAGTAAAAAATTATATTTTACACTATTTGTTTTCCAATATCCCGTTGCTTTGCAGTTGTGTTGCTCTTTGATAATCGGTTCTTTTAGTTTAAAGTTTGTAACGACAAAGATGCGCATACCATCAAACAGCATTAATACTATTTCTAAAAAAGCGTCTAAATCTATTAACTTACGAGCTGAGACTCCCAAGCGCAAAGTTCATTGGCTATATAATCAATCCAAGTGCTTGAATTGCTAACATTCTTAATATCAGTACATCTTTCATATAAATGCTGCATATCAATATGGTTAAATTTCTTGCCTTGTATTGAAAGCTGTTTAATTGTTTGAAGAATACTTTCCAACTGCACTATCGTAATTGGAAGTATTTTTTGTGATTTGCCTTCATACTCATATTTAACTGACATATAGAAAGTATTTATTGTATCAACGTGCAAAGATGGGGCAATAAATAAGCAGTAATTCTGTTTGTCCGCATTATTTATCTCAAACTGTCTCAAATGCCTCATTACTGGCTGTCCCTCATTATACCATTGATCCCTGCTTGTTAACATAGTTACTTCACAAATTGCACCAAACGTATCATAAAAACACTCGATATCAGGAACTCCGTTAGGTGCAGTATAGATAGGCTCATTATCGTCGCCAACGGGAAAATTTGGTTTTATTAAAACTGCATCGTTAATTATATTAAGCGCAACATTAGACCACTTTTCAAGTTCAATTGAAAACTTTTTGCTAAGACTTGCCTTATTTCTTCTCCTAATATCTTCTAATGCTGCAATTGCTGCATCAATCTTCGTAGTATCTGTGTGATAATCCTGTTTAATTTCAAGATTCTGGAGTTTAGTTCTATATAGGCGTAACTCTTCAATTTGATGTTTGATATCGTCCTTTGTTTTATTTACCGAAAGATTTGTTGTTTTTATTCCTAACTTAGATTCTATAGTGTTTATTTCTGATAAAATATTATTTGTGATTTCAGTTAGTTTTTCAATCGTTTCAAAAGGTAATTGGTAAGTACCGTATACGCCCATATATGTACGCCATTCATCTTTTGTAAACGATTTTGAGGCACCTGAATCGTTCTCAAGAATAGAATTGATTTCAGTTGCTCTTCTCGGTTCTAAATCTATGTATGTATTAGAATATTTACCTCTAATATAAATATATCTTGTTAATCTTAGATATCTAATCATATTGTCAGTGTATTCTCTAACATTCTTTTCCGGGTTTTGAAAATTTTTAAGATATTCACCAATGTAATTTTTTACATACTCATCCTTGAGTGTCTCGTCATCTATGGCATCATAGTTATTTCTGAATTCCAAGATTTTATCTGCTACTTCTTCTACTTTAGTGTATGATCTCAAGGATAATGCAAAAATACCAAACTCTAATCTTGAAATTCCTTTTTCTCTAATTCCTTTATCTTTACATTTTTCATTTACTGTTTTAATTAACCTTAAAGTATTTATAAAAGGCTTTGTGTTCCAGTCTTGAAACCCTTTTTCATATGGATTTGGATATTGAAACTTTAACAAGGCATCTAACATAAAATTGTCAAAAGCTATTTCACCATTTGATAATTTGTAACCAACATCAGTTACTGTAACTCTCTTTTCATCACCAACAATGTAGACAAGTCCTAACTTAGTTAAAGGAGCCATTGACTGCCTACCACGCATTGGTGGATCATTATACTCTTTAGCATCGAAAATTTCTCGTGCTTGCTCATACGTCATATCAATAGATTTATCCTTTAATATTCGAATTTGTTCTTCTGATAATTTATTAAACGATTGTGTATTATCAGTGTCATTCAAATATTGTCTATTTTTGATTAGTAGAACTTGAAAGCGCTCTTGATTAAGCTTGTCCCAAATTTCGCCATCCAACTCTATGGCTGCTTTTAAAAAGCCGATAATTCTTTCAGCTTCTCTAACAGTTGTACTCATACTCCATAATGTATCCATAATGCACCTCTAATAATTAGTAATTAGCACCTCTTCCGAAGAAGAACTTTTATCTTTTGTTTGATAATTTGAATTTGAATAACTATAATTAAGTCGTATTACTTTATACTTTTCAGCATTTTTTTCAAGCCACTCAATAAAAATATTGTTTTCCTTACCTTTACTTCTCAATACATTAGACAAGGCAAATCGAATATTCCTATCATTCAATTCGTCTAAAAAAGATAGTAAGTCTTTTTCATCCTCTTCGCCCCAACCACCTTGTTCGTTGTATGTGGCACAAGTAATCAAGTATGGCGGGTCAACATATACAAAATCCTTTGATGTTAACTTCGATGTATCAAATTCTCTAAAGTCACGGCAGGTAAAGATACAGTTTTGTGCTTGGATTTTGTCAATAAAATCAATGAGTTTTTGTTCCATCTTTTTATTGAAATCTCTTTTTCCGACCGGTAAATTAAACTCGCCGTTTGAATTAAATCGAATTTGATTATTAAAAGCATATACGATTATTACATAAAGCATAACATAGTAATAATAATCAAAGTTTTCATTTGCGTGTTTTTGATTAAAATCCGCACGAAGTCTTAAATATCCTTCTCTGTTATAATTACCAAGTCCTTTGCTGCTTTCACAGCCATAGTAGTCATAACCGTGTTTACTTACAAGTGACAAGTTATACTTTTCTATAATTTCATAAATCCATTCTAGAACAGATTCTTTATCAAGATTCTTAAATGTATTATATAAGTAAAGTAGGTTTTCATTTAGGTCATTATAAATAACCCGGTTGCAATCAACATTGATACCAACATTACATCCACCGCAAAACAAGTCTACAAACACATCTATGTCTTTTGGGAAAAGCGGCAATATTTGAGGTAACAATTTATATTTGCCGCCGGTATAATTAAGCGGTGATTGTATCATCTAATTTACTCCTCGTCAAAACAAATACACAAAAATAATCTTTCGACATTTTCAGAAATGTCAGATTTTCCGGTTGTAAATGCTTTGTAGCTTTCTTCAAAAACCTTTACAGTTCCTTTTTGACTCAGAATTCTCATAATATCATCGTCAGAAATTTTTGCATTGGAACGGCAGTTGCCTTTTTCAGCCATATTGTTGTATGAAAGTAGAATGTATTTGGCTTTAATATCGTTTATCAGTGTTTCAAATGCTTTTGTTGCCCCGATTGTACAATATTTACTCTTCATTCCGCTTCTATCCATCTTCTTGGCGACACCAAAAACCTCTGGTTTTTCCCAACGTGCAACATTTTCAAGCAAATGATATGAATCACAATATTGTCTTGAATTATACGGCGGATCTATATAAACGAGGTCAGCCTCAATCCTCTTAACAAGGTTATTAGCATCCTCATTAAAACATTGATTTTTGGAATTATTATTTACTTCTGCCAAAGGAACATAAAGCTCTAATGCCCCTTCAAATTTTGCACCTTTTCTGTATGCATCGTAATGCCCGCAAGTTACAGCAATTTTATCCATTGCATACAGTAACGATGTAATTAAAATTGCTCTTTCTCGATTATTTAAATTGCCTTTTTTATAATTTCGTTCTATATCCTCTCGAATATATCCGATTTTAGCGCAATCTTTTTTACTGAAATAGGTATCTGCAAAATTGCGTGTCATATAATTTTCCCCACAATTAGTTTTTGCATTGTACCTAACAACATAATCAATTATTTTTTGTTGGCCATAGTTTTCAGCACCAAACCAGGCATAATTGCAAATATAATTACTATACATCAAGTCATTAGTAATAAGCACCTTATCTGCAAAAGCAGAGGAAACAGCACCGGTTCCCGCAAAAATATCTGCAACTGTTTCAATATCGGCGCATTCATCATTTACAACGCTGGTGATAAACGAAAGCAACTTATATTTATTACCTAAATAACGTCTATTGTTTATCAATGAGGTTTTATATGTTGTTTCAGTTACACTCATTGTAATTCCTCCGCTGATTTGTTCTAACTTAATTATAAATTAAATATCGTCCATTAAATCGGACTGGATTCAAATATCTTTAAAAAACTCGGAAAGTGTTACATCTAAGCCGTTTGCGATTTTTTCAATATTGACAATTGAAATATTACGTTTACCGAGTTCAACGCTTGCAAAATAAGTTCTGTCCATACCTATTTTTTGAGCAAATTTTTCTTGACTCAATCCGGTATGACTTCTTAACTCTCGTATTCTATTACCAATTTTATCTGTAATCATAATGTACCCTCGATATTAAATTACACATACCGCAGACTATATTTATACAGTTTAATTATATGTTTAATCCGCAAATAAGTCAACTGTTTTTAAGCAACAAAAAATCGGCAGGGATTACTCCCTGCCGCCGTTGTGTTTACGCCTTGTAAATTATATTCACATTTACAATTTCCGTTGCTCTATTACGAATATTATTCATCTTCTGCACCCAAAATATCGTATCGGTGTTTCAAGCTTTTTAGTTCAAGTGTAAGCTGCAATAATCCTGCCAACGACAAAAACCCCATACTGACTTCAATCCGTCAGTACGGGGTTTAATGTTAATATGGTATTTTTGCGAGCCACAAGATATTACTTTTTACTCACAAACCACTCGATACACACGATAAAGGGTACCGAGCAGAATCTTATCAAAATCTTATCAACGGGTTCTTCGAAAACCTTGAAACCGCATAGCTGCCGTGGCTTCAGACTTTTTCGATTTATTCCCACTCGACGGTGCCGGGGGGTTTGGAGGTTATGTCGTAAACTACGCGGTTTACGTGTTTCACCTCGTTTGTGATACGATTTGAAACCTTGGCGAGAATATCGTACGGTATCTTCGCCCAATCGGCTGTCATAAAGTCATCGGTTGTTACTGCACGTATTGCCACAAGGTTATCGTATGTGCGGTGATCGCCCATAACGCCTACCGTATTGACTCCCGGAAGCACGCAGAAGAACTGTGCGAGGTTTTTTTCATAACCGTTCTTCGCCATTTCATCGCGTAGCACCCAATCGGCATTTTGGAGAACTTCAATCTTTTCCTTTGTTATCTCGCCGATAATTCTGACACCGAGACCGGGTCCCGGGAACGGCTGACGCCAGACAAGCTCGTGCGGAATTCCGAGCTTTTCGCCTACTGCTCTGACCTCATCCTTAAACAGGCTTGAAAGAGGCTCAATAACGTCGATGAATTCAACGTCGTCGGGCATTTTGACCTTATTGTGATGCGTCTTGATTTTATCGGCGTCGCCCTTGCCGGACTCTATGCAGTCGGGGTATATGGTGCCCTGTGCAAAAAAGCCCTTCTCGGCCTGTTTTCTTATCTCATCCCAGAACACCTTGTAAAATTCCGTGCCTATGATTTTTCTCTTCTGCTCCGGGTCGGATACTCCTTTAAGAGCATTTATAAAATGGTCCTGACAGTTTACGCGCACGAAATTCATATCGAACAGCGAAGTGAATGTCTTTTCGACGAAATCGCCCTCGTCCTTACGCATAAGCCCCTGGTCAACAAAAACGCAGGTGAGCTGTTTGCCGACGGCGCGAGAGAGAAGTCCCGCCGCGACCGAGGAATCGACACCGCCCGAAAGGCCGAGAATAACCTTTTTGTCTCCGATTTTTTCGCGAAGGCTCTTTACGGTATCGTCAATAAAGCTGTCCATCTTCCAGTCGCCGTGACAGCCGCAAACATTATACAGAAAATTGTGAAGAATTTTAAATCCGAACTGCGTGTGAGTTACCTCGGGGTGGAACTGCACGCCGTATATTTTCTTTTCTTCGTTTTCATAAGCTGCTATCGGGCAGGCTTCCGTTTTTGCGGTTATTTCAAAACCTGACGGCATCACTTTAACTCTGTCCGTATGGCTCATCCAAACTACGCTCGTTTCATCAACGTCGGCAAAAATTTCAGACTGTTTTTTTGTAACCGTAAGGTCGATTTTGCCGTATTCGGACTGTTCCGCGGTCTCAACATTGCCGCCGACCATCCACGAAATAAGCTGACAGCCGTAGCATATGCCGAGTACCGGTATACCGAGCTCCAAAATCTCTTTTGTGTAGTGCGGCGAACTCATATCAAACACGGAGTTAGGTCCGCCGGTAAAAATAATACCTTTGTAATTGCCCTCTTTGATTTCACTGAGCGGTGCGGTATACGGCAGTATTTCCGCATAGACATTGTTGTCGCGTACACGCCGCGCAATCAGCTGATTATACTGACCGCCGAAATCGAGTACAAGTATTTTCTCCATAATATCCTCTTAATTATCTGTAAATTATAGCTTCTCTCTCAGGTCCGTTAGATACCATATTTATCTTGTGGCCGAGTTCCTTTTCAATGAATTCGACATATTCCTGTGCCTCACGCGGAAGCTCCGAGAAATTGCGAATGCCCTTTATATTGCAATGCCAACCCTTTAATGTGGTAAATACCGGCTTTGCCTTTTTAAGAAGCGAGGTGTTCGGGAAATCCTTTGTGATGTCATCACCTATTTTATAAGCTGTGCAAACCTTGATTTCGTCAAGATACGAAAGACAGTCAAGAGCGGTCATGGCAATCTTTGTGGCGCCCTGGCACTCAACGCCGTAACGTGTCGCAACGCAATCAAACCAACCGACTCTTCTCGGTCTACCGGTGGTAGCACCGAATTCGCCTTTATCGCCGCCGTGAATTCTGAGAGCCTGTGCCTCGTCCTCATCAAGAATCTCCGAAACAAATTCACCTGCACCTACCGCTGAAGAATATGCCTTTGTTACGGCTACAACCTCACTTATGAGATACGGGGGAATTCCCGCGCCGACAGAGCCGTAGCCTGCCAAAGTCGAGGACGACGTAACCATAGGATATATACCGAAATCGGGATCCTTAAGCGTGCCGAGCTGACCCTCGAGGAGGATGTTTTTGCCCTGCTTTAAGGCGTCGCGTATAAATGCGTGCGTATCGCAGATGTACGGAGTTATCTTTTTCTTGTATTCCATACAGGTGTTGTAAAGCTCGTCCTCGTCAAGCAGCGGTTTATGATAAACGTGCTCAAGAATGAGATTTTTGAGAGTCACTATGTTGTGAAGCTTTGCCTTTAACACTTCGTCGTCAAACAGCTCGTTGCACTGGATGCCTATTTTTGCGTACTTGTCGCTGAAGAACGGAGCGATACCGCTCTTTGTGGAGCCGAACGCGTTTTTGCCGAGTCTCTCCTCTTCATAGGTATCGAGAAGAATATGATACGGCATAAGTATCTGAGCACGGTCTGACACGAGAAGCTTCGGATTTACACCTGCCTTTTTCACGTCCTCAAGTTCCGAGCAGAACTTGTTTATATCAAGAGCGACGCCGTTTCCGATGACACAGGTAACATTGTCGTAGCAAACACCGCTGGGCATAAGATGCAATGCAAATCTGCCGTGTTCGTTTATAATGGTGTGCCCTGCATTTGCACCGCCCTGAAAACGAACAACTATGTCTGCTTCACTCGCAAACATATCCGTAATTTTACCTTTGCCCTCGTCGCCCCAGTTGGCGCCGACAATTGCTTTTACCATTAGAGTTTCCTCCTTAAAAATTACGTACCCGAATATAAAAAACGCTAAACGGGTAACTTATTAAACATACATTAGATATTATATATTACACAGTGCATTATGTCAACGAAAAGCGGAATTTTAAGTGTATTTTCGGGCACATATCAAGTCACACAAAAAGGAGCTGTAAGCACATTGCCACAGCTCCGCTTTCAGCATTGTTTTTTATTTTCTTTTGCGTTTTACCGTAATCGCAACAGCCGCCGCGGCAACGCACAAAGTGGCAGCCGCCGAACCTATCGCAGCATACTTACCCGAGGTCTTAGGAATTTTTCCGGCCTTTACCGTTTTGCCATCCGATGAGACGGTTTCATCGGTTGCCGCCGGCATCAAAGCTGCTTCGGATAAGTCAATCGAAGAGCTTACGGCCGACAAATCAATGTGCTGATTATTGGCATCGGTTGAGAAATCGACATTTATCGGGAAGTCGGTTTTGCCGGTCGCTCCGTCGTTCACCTTAAAGGTTATGGCGGCAACCTCGCCGCCGAGCGGCGCAGTGTTTTTCCAAACGGCGTTTATTTTAACCTCGCCTGCCGTGCTTGAATTTGTGGCACTGACGTCTCCGCTCGAATACTCGGCGGAAACATACGTGAGCAATTTTGTATCGTATTTAAGTGTAAACGAAAGCGTCCCGAGTTCCGTATTTTGCGGAAGGTAAATTTTTACGGTGACGACCGAATCCTTTGCTTCAGCCGAAGAAGTGAGCTTAAACGGATCCGCCGCAAGCACGGGAAATGCGGCAACAAGTAAAATAGCAGCCGCAATCAGTACGGAAAGCACTTTTTTATTTAACGCCTTTTTCATTACAGTATACTCCCTTTCGATTCTCGCTTGCCGAAGCAGGCGATAGCTTAACTCCATTGTTGAATTGTACCATTTTATACGCGCTATGTCAAATGTTTTTAAGTAAAATGCTTATAAACGTACATACAAGAAGCCGTTTGAAAGGAAATTTCACGCTCGAACGAGCAGCCGCATTCTCAAAGCATTCAGGCGTTATCACCCGTGAAATTTTCAAGTACGGTGCCGACACAGCTTTCCTCTTCGAGAGCAGCCGAATATTCGGGGCAGACATTTCCCCACTTCACGCTTGTGTTGCGAAGCGTAACGTTATCGGCAAAGCGAAGATAAAAACCGGCATTTTTATGCTTTTCGACCTCTTTATTAAGCCCCGGGCGCATATCGTAAAGACCGCAGTCCCACTTTGACGTTTTTGAGAGAGTTACGTCAACGTCCGAGAAAACTACGTTTTCAATTTTGTTTTCCGCCGTGCCGCATATCATAACTCCGTTTTCGCCGACGCAGGTTATGTTGCGGTAAGATATGTTTTTGATATGGCCTGCCCTTGTGTTTTCGTCGCGGTCAAACGCTGTTATGACTATCGGCTCGGCAGTCCCCCACCAATCGGGGCAAAAGCGGCGCGTACCTATTATAATGTCGGAATATTTGACATTTTCGACATTGCCGCCGTCGCGTATCTGAATTGAAAGACCGCGGTTGCTGCGAGAAATGACACAGTTTGAAACTATTATGTTTCTGAAATCGCCGACGCCCTCCGTGCCTATTTTTATCGCCGCCGAGGTTGAAATCAGCGTGCAGCCCGTTATCAGTATGTTTTCGCACGGTCCGTATTCGGAATTGCCTTTTGAAGTTTTAAGGCAGATGCAGTCGTCGGCGCACTCTACGTGGCAGTCGCAAATACGCACGTTGCTGCAGTGGTCGGGATCTATGCCGTCCGAATTTGCAACATCGAGGTCGTTTAATATGTGAATTTTTGATATTAAAACATCGTCGCAGCCTGCCGGATGAAGCGTCCAAAACGGTGCATCGACCACCGTGAAATCCTCAAACACAATATGGTTGCAAGCCTCAAAATACATAACCGTGGGACGCGGATAAAAGTCGCCGGTGACATAGTATTTGTCTTTTCTCTTTACAAAGCTGTGACCGTTTGCGTCGATTTTTCCGCCTCCGGTTATTGCGGCATTGTCTGCCTTATACGCATATATAAAGGCAAACGACGGCTTACCCGTAACGGGATTGCCTATAAGGGTATTTGTCTCATCGTTTATAAAATCGCAGGGACGAAAGTATCCGTTTATGTCTGAGGTTGCCTTTAAAACCGA
>OGXS01000884.1_pt1 | contig 23603 bp, 21 predicted proteins | sample 1576371 | NCBI WGS metagenome assembly OGXS01 (sample SAMEA3541475, study PRJEB24748) | human gut metagenome | biome: human gut; feature: human-associated habitat; material: faeces | place: China | collected 2012
CTGGCGGTCTATCTATTGTTTTCGGTTGCTTGCTTCTTTACCGTACATGAGCATTAGCGCCGGGGTTGTCATTTCCAGTCATCGCCGTTATTGGCGGTGCGGATTGAAATCATCCTTGGGGTGTCTGTCCAACCTGTGGTGCGGTCGTTGCCTTTGTAGGCGCTGTGGTTTATCATATGATGATTTATATAGGTAACTTTTCGCTGAGAGTTGTTTTCACACTTTATGGATAAGCGATGTTTTTAGGGCATGGATGAAGTTCGGATATATGAGTAGATTCTTGAAAACCAGAAATGGAGGAAACCTTTTATGGAATACTTTGCGCATATTGAGAGAAAACGAACGCAAACGATGAGAGAGCATTTGTATGCTACGGCTGAACTTGCTGGGGAATTTGCAGGCCAGTTTGGAAAGGAAGAGTGGGGATATTGCTGTGGGCTGCTTCATGACATTGGAAAATATTCAGAGGCGTTTCAAGATAAAATCAGGAATAATAGTGACAGAAGAGTGGATCATTCTACTGCTGGTGCCAGAGTATGCGAAGAAAAGGGCGGACTATATCCATTTTTAGAATATTGTATTGCGGGACATCATGCAGGGCTTCCGGATTATGGCTCTTCTTCTGACGCTGGAAACGCGCCAACGCTTTCAGGGAGAAGAAAGAAGAAAATCGAGGATTATTCCGCTTATAAAGATGAAATCCAGATACCAGAACTGAAAACAGTGCCGTTTGATCCGGGAAAAACATCTGATCCAGATTATTCACTGAGCGTTTTTATTAGGATGTTGTTTTCCTGCTTGGTGGATGCGGATTTCCTGGATACTGAACGATTTATGAAAGCGGGAGATACGGGAAGAGAAGCAGGGGAAAGTCTGGAAAAACTGCTGCGAAAACTAGAAACACATATTGAGGGGTGGTTATCTAATCAAGAGACTGAGACGGTAAATGGAAGACGAACAGAAATCTTAAAAAAATGCCTTGAATGTGGGAAAATGGAAAGAGGCATGTTCCAGTTGACGGTACCTACTGGCGGAGGAAAAACGGTGGCTTCTTTAGCATTTGCGCTGCGTCATGCAGTACAAAATAGTATGGATAGGGTAATTTATGTTATTCCATATACCAGTATCATTGAGCAGAATGCAGAAGTGTTCCGAAAGATTTTAGGTGAACAAAATGTCTTGGAAAATCACTATAATGTGGACTATGAAAGTTCTGAGGAACTAAAACCAATGCAGCTTGCTGCGGAAAACTGGGATAAACCAGTGATCGTAACAACAAATGTACAGTTTTTTGAATCCCTCTATGCGAATAAATCGTCCAGATGCAGGAAATTGCATAATATTGCTAATAGCGTGATCATTTTTGACGAGGCTCAAATGCTGCCGCCGGATTATCTGAAACCGTGTATTGCGATAATGGAAGAACTTGTGGATCTATACCGTTCCAGTATTGTTTTGTGTACAGCGACCCAGCCGGCGTTGAACAGTTTTTTTCGGAAAAGTCGCCAGGTTACAGAATTATGTCCGAGAGTAGAAGAGCAATTTCGCTTTTTTGAAAGAGTTACATATCAGAATTTGGGGACGATTTCTGAGGATGATCTGGTTGGAAGACTACAGAAAGAAATCCAGGCGCTATGCATTGTGAATACGAAAAAACGAGCGCAAAAACTCTATCGAAGTATGAAGGGGAAGGGAGTTTTTCATCTTTCCACAACGATGTATCCAAAACATAGGAGAAAAGTGCTGGGAATGATTCGGGAACGTCTGAGGAAAGGGGAAAAGTGTGTTTTAATTTCTACCAGTCTTGTGGAGGCTGGAGTCGATCTGGATTTTCAATCCGTGTACCGGCAGTTGGCAGGAGTCGATTCCATGATTCAGGCGGCAGGACGATGTAACCGTGAAGGAAAAAGAGAGGTAAGGGATAGTAAAGTTTTTCTGTTTCAATTTGAAGAGAAAGAGAATGTCCCGGGGCAAAGGCTTCAGATAGATGTGGCAAAACTTCTTCTTTCAGAAGGGGAAGATATTTCCTCTTTAGATGGAATCGAAAAATATTTCCAGTGGTTATATCGTTTCCGTGGCGAAAGTCTGGATAAAAAGAAAATTCTGCAAGAGTTTCAAGATAAACAATATAATTTTGCGAAAGTGGGGAAGGAGTTTAAGCTGATTGAAGAAGATACTAAGACCATTTTTGTTGGCCGGGAACCAGAAGCAGAAGAACTCTTGCAGCAGATTAGATGCCAGGGGTATACAAAGAGTACAATGAGAAAAGCTGGACAGTATTGTGTGCAGCTATATGAAAATGAGTTTGAAAAAATGCGTGGAGCGGGAATGCTAAGTCCGGTGTCAGAAGATATCGAGGATTTCTATGAACTTGTAGATAAAGAGCAGTATACAGACGAGATAGGCCTGAAGATGGACGTGGAGTCCGGGATGGCAGTAATCATGTAAAAAGCAATGGGAACGGCGATAAAGAAAATATTATCCCCGTTCCTATTTTTGTGATATTGTAAATCTTATTATTTCAATCCTCAGGCGTTGATCCTGACTCAGGAAGTATAGCAAATTTATAAAAGAAATTCAACAGAAATAGTAAAATTGATTCAATAATATTTAAAATAAAAATATATTGCTTTTGCAATTTGCGAAGAGTATATTACAAGTATAGATACCATGTGATTTGGGAGAACAGAAAGGAGATTGTATGATTTTATATCATGGCAGCAGAGAAATCGTAGAATATCCAGAAATAAGGAAAGCAAGATTTAACAAGGATTTTTATTTCGGTTTTTATTGCACACAATACGAAGAACAGGCAAAGCGGTGGGCATCTCGCTATGGTGAAATAGGGTATTTGAATAAATATGAATATATGCCTAATCATAGCCTTACTTACCTTGTCTTTGAAAAAATGACTGAGGAATGGCTGGATTTTGTGATTTCCTGCCGCAGAGGAATTTCCCACACTTATGATATCGTAGAAGGGCCTATGGCAGATGATACGATTTATAATTATATCCAAAATTATATGGATGGGAAAATTTCAAGGGCCGCTTTTTGGGAACTGGCAAAGTTTAAATATCCGACTCATCAAATTAGTTTCCACAGCATTTCTGCGCTTGATACATTAAAATTTATTGGAAGCGAGGTTGTATATGGGAAGAAAAAATAATAACGCACTTTTTTTTACCTGCAGTTTAATTGAATATATTGGACGCAGTACGAAAAGAAAAAGATGTAAGGTCACAGATTTTCTGGGGAAAGAAAGAATTGAAAGAATTTATGAATACGCAGATGTGTTTCACTGTGATCCGATTGAAAAGACGGCTGCTGAGTTTATAGAGGAAGCGCATATCACAGAGGGAACTTTTGACAATGTAAAGGACTGCAGATATACGGTGCCGGGGTACTGGGATATTGGAGAAGTATATGAGCGTCTGATCGAGGATGTTTATGAAGAGGAAAACATTGTAAATGGAATCTGGGAAGTATATCATTCCTGGATTGACGCTCAGATTTCAGACTATAATACGGATTTCTATTATCAGCCAAGAGATTATATAGCTGAGTGCTATAAGGAAGGAGTGATTTTGTAAAATGAAACGAAGAAAGGAGGAACCGCTATGGGGATGGGCGTAAAGGTCAGAGTTTGGGGACAATATGCCCTTTTCTCCAGACCGGAGATGAAAGTGGAACGCTGCTCCTATGATGTTATGACGCCCTCGGCGGCACGGGGGATCCTGGAGGCGGTGTATTGGCATCCAGGGATGAAATGGGTCATTGATAAGATCCATGTGGTCAATCCGATTCGGTTTACCAGTGTACGGCGTAACGAAGTGAAAAGTAAGATTCTGGCAAGCAATGTACTGCAAGTTTATAACGGCGCGGACAAGCCGCTGTACATAAGCGCAAAGTCAGACATTGTCCAGAGAGCATCGCTTCTTCTTCGAGATGTAGAATATGTGATCGAAGCACATTTTGAAATGACTGACAAGGCGAATGATACGGACAATCCTGGGAAATTTAAAGATATCGTTATGAGACGGTTGCGCAGGGGAGAATGTTTCCACATGCCCTACTTTGGATGCAGAGAATTTCCGGCTAATTTCGCATTGTGCGAGGAAGATGAGATTAAGACCGCATATGATGTTGTGGAGGAAAAGGATCTGGGATTCATGCTTTTCGATCTGGATTACTCTGACCAGAACGATATAAAGCCCATGTTCTTTCGGGCTGTTATGAGAAAAGGGATTCTGGATCTGAGAGACTGTGAGGTGGTACGATGATCTTACAGGCATTGGCAGAGCACTATGACAGGCTGGCAGAGCAGGGGAAGGTAAGCCGGGAAGGATGGTGCATGGCGAAAGTATCTTACGGGATCAATCTTTCAAAAGAGGGTGAGGTTACAGGGATTATTCCGTTAAAGACGGAGGAAGAGCGAGGGAAAAAGAAGGTATGGGCACCGCAGGTGCTGACTGTGCCGGAGATGGTGACTCGTTCTTCCGGTGTTTCAGCAAATTTTCTGTGTGACAATTCTAAGTATCTTCTTGGGATTGATGCGGAAGGGACAAATCAAAGACTGACAGACTGTTTTGAAGCGGCGAAGGAAAAACACTTAACATTGTTAAAAGACGTAAATAGCGAAATGGCACAGGCTGTTTGTCGGTTCTTTGAGAGTTGGGACCCTAGGAGAGCAGAGGAAAACAATGAGATCCAAGATCACTGGGATGACATTACGGACGGCGGCAATTTGATCTTCTGCAGAGAGATCAACTATGCTCAGGATGATCCCGCTATCCAGGAGGCATGGGAGAGAGCAAGGGATAGTTCAGACGAATCCGGACAGATGGGAATCTGCCTTGTTACGGGAAAACAGGCAGAAATATCCAGGATCCACAAGACGATCAAAGGAGTTCCAGGCGCCCAGTCCAGCGGAGCGGCACTGGTATCTTTTAATGCGCCGGCCTTTGAGTCCTATGGGAAGGAACAAAGCTATAACGCGCCGGTGGGAAGATATGCAGAGTTTGCTTATACCACAGCCCTTAATTATCTCCTTGGCCAGCGGGAGTATACCTTCCAATTAGGAGACTCAATGATCTTATTCTGGGCGGAAGACGCAAAAGAAGAATATCAGGCGGCGTTTTTTAGCTGTGCAGATCCCAAGCGGGATAATCAGAAGGAGATCAAAGGAATCTTCGACAATTTGAAACAACAGAGGCAAGTGCAGTTTGACGATGTAGTATTAAATTTGGAACAGAAGTTTTACATTTTATCACTGGCTCCCAATGCGGCCAGGCTTTCTGTGCGTTTTTTCTATCAGGATTCTTTTGGAAATATCCTGGGGAATCTGGCAAAGCATTATGAGAGAATGTCCATTGTAAAGCCAAGCTGGGCCGGTGAGGAATACTTAGGAATCCGGTCAATGCTCTCAGAGACGGTCAATCAGAATTCAAAGGATAAGACCCCGGTTCCCAATATGGCGGCGCTGGTACTGCAGGCAATTTTATCAGGAGCCAGATATCCGGCAAGTCTTTATACGGATGTGCTGATTCGAATCCGGGCAGAGCAGGGGAATATCACATGGGGACGTGCAGGGATCATCAAGGCATATCTGATACGAAATATGGGATGGAAGGAAGGAGAAAATTATATGGGACTGAACGAAGAAAGCCAAGACAGAGCCTATGTGCTGGGAAGATTGTTTTCCGTATTGGAATCGATTCAGTTAGATACCAATCCGGGGATTAAGGCTACAATCCGGGATCGATATTTTAACGCGGCGTGCGCCACACCCGCATCGGTTTTCCCAATTCTTGTAAAGCTGAAAAACAGCCATATGAAAAAGTTGGAGCGAGAAAAGGGAAGCGCGAAGATTTATTATGAAAAACTTCTGACAGAAATTATGGGGAAGATTGAAGGAGAATTTCCGGCTCGCCTTTCACTGGAAGAACAAGGGAAATTTATTCTGGGATACTATCATCAGGTACAGAAAAAGTACGAAAAAAGGGAGGAAAATTAGATGAGTGAAGTGATCAAAAACAGGTATGAATTCGTAGTGCTGTTTGATGTGGAGAATGGCAATCCAAACGGGGACCCGGATGCCGGAAATATGCCAAGAATTGATCCGGAGAGTGGTCTTGGCCTGGTGACAGATGTATGTCTGAAGCGTAAGATCCGTAATTATGTTGAGACAGTAAAAGAAGATGAAAAAGGTTACCAGATCTATATCAAAGAAGATGTTCCGTTGAATAGAAGCGACAGGGAAGCCTGCAAGGATTTGGGAATTGAGGAGACAGACGATAAGAAAGTAACAGAAGCGTTAAAGAAATTAAAGAAAAGTGATCCTGACACAGACGTGAAACTGCGGGATTATATGTGCAGTAATTTTTACGATATCCGTACCTTTGGCGCTGTTATGACTACATTTGTAAAAGCGTCTCTGAACTGCGGACAGGTAAGGGGGCCGGTGCAGATCGGATTTGCGAGAAGTATTGACCCTGTCATCAGCCAGGAAGTGACCATCACCAGAGTGGCTATTACAACGGAAAAGGATGCAGAAAATAAAAGTACGGAAATGGGAAGAAAGAGTATTGTTCCTTATGGACTGTATCGGGCAGAAGGTTATATTTCCGCAAATCTTGCGAGAAAAGTAACAGGTTTCTCAGAAGATGATCTGACGCTTTTATGGGAAGCGATCATTAATATGTTTGAAAACGATCATTCTGCCGCAAGAGGAAAAATGGCAGTTCGAGAATTGATCGTATTTAAGCACAGTAAAGAATTGGGAGACTGTCCGGCATATAAATTGTTTGATGCGGTAGAAGTAAAGAAAAACGAGGATGTAGAGTATCCAAGACGGTATCAGGATTATACGGTAGAAATTCATGAGGACAGGATACCAGAGATGGTAGAAGTAAAAAGGATGATATAATGGAATATTCAGAAGATGATTATTTGATGATCTCTGGAATACAGCATTTTAAATTTTGCCGGCGGCAGTGGGCGCTGATTCATATTGAACAGCAGTGGGAAGAAAATGTCCACACTGTCGTCGGGGAACTGATGCATAAAAAAGTACATGACCCTCTTTTAAAGGAAAAGAGAAAGGATACAATTACTGCCAGAGCATTGCCGGTGTCTTCACGGGAACTAGGGATCAGCGGAGAGTGTGATCTGGTGGAATTTCATAAGTGTGAGGATGGAATCAAGTTATATGGCCACCGTGGACTTTACTCTGTTTATCCAGTGGAATATAAGAAAGGGAAACCAAAGCTCTCAGAAGAAGATATCCTTCAATTAACGGCACAGGCTATGTGCCTGGAAGACATGTTTTCCGCACAGGTGCCGGAAGGGGCAATTTTTTACGGAGAGACAAGACGGCGTGAGAGAATCGAAATCACAGAAGAACTTCGTGAGGAAGTAAGGAGTATGTTTCAGGAAATGCACAATTATTATGCGAGGAAATATACACCAAAAGTCAAGTATAGTAAATCCTGCAATGCTTGTTCCTTGAAGGATATCTGTCTGCCTAAATTGGGGAAAGCAGTCTCTGTAAAGACCTATATTGATCAGATGCTGAAGGAGGAAGAGATATGAGAAAACTTCTGAATACCTTGTATGTTGCTTCTGAAAACAGCTATCTGTCTTTGGATGGAGAAAATGTTGTCGTTTTGGAAGAACAAAAAGAAGTGGGCAGAGTACCGCTTCACAACCTGGAAGGGATTGTTTCCTTTGGCTATCGGGGAACAAGTCCGGCGTTGATGGGGGTATGTGCGGAAAGGAACATTTCTTTGTGTTATCTTACGCCACAAGGAAAGTTTTTGGCACGTATTTCCGGAAGAGTAAAAGGGAATGTGATCTTAAGAGAACAGCAATATGCCAGCAAAAATGATGAAAAGATTAGTCTGGAGATTGCAAAAAACTGTATTTTGGGAAAAGTTTATAATGCCAGATGGGTACTGGAAAGAGCCGTTAGGGATCATGCTCTTCAGATGGATGTGGACAAAGTGAAAACTGCTTCGGCTTTTATGAAAAATTCATTGGAACAAATCCAGAATAGCGAATCCAAGGAACAGCTCAGGGGATACGAGGGGGAAGCAGCCAGCATTTATTTTGGAGTATTTGATCAGTTGATCCTTCAGCAGAAAAAGGATTTTTCCTTCCATGGGCGAAATAAACGACCGCCAGTAGATAAAGTAAACGCACTATTGTCTTTTGTATACACATTGTTGACGAACAACATTACTTCAGCACTGGAAAGCGTGGGACTTGATCCATATGTAGGTTACCTTCATACGGATCGCCCGGGGCGTGTTTCGCTCTCATTGGATCTGATCGAGGAGCTTCGTGCGGTTCTTGCAGACCGGTTTGTGATAACGCTTATTAATAAAAAAATTGTCAGCGGCAAAAATTTTTCTACAAAGGAAAACGGGGCAGTTTTAATGGATGAAGAACTCAGGAAAAGAGTGCTGATAGAATGGCAGGCTAAGAAGAAAGAGATCATTACGCATCCGTATTTAAAAGAGAAGGTAGAGTGGGGAATGGTTCCATATGTACAAGCTATGCTTCTTGCCAGATATTTGAGAGGAGATTTGGATGGATATCCGGTTTTCCTGTGGAAATAGGGATGAGGAAATTTTTTATGGCCAACAGGAGGTGCGGATGTGCTGGTACTGATTACGTATGATGTAAATACAGAAACTGCCGCAGGAAAAAAGAGACTGCGAAAGGTTGCAAAACAGTGCACAAATTATGGAAGAAGAGTGCAGAATTCTGTATTTGAATGTATCGTTGACCATGCGCAATGTGTCGCCTTGAAAGCAATATTAACAGAAATAATTGATGAAGATGTGGACAGTCTGAGATTTTACTACTTGGGAAACAAATATAAAACAAAGGTAGAGCATGTAGGTGTTGATAGAGGAATTGCGGTAGACGATACATTGATACTGTGAGAAAACTGTGTGAGTAAAAAGCATGTGGGTGCGAATCGGAAGCAAACAGAAAAAGCCAGGGAGATTCGCACCGGAAAAAGTGCACAAAGGGTTTGGATTTTGTCTGTGAATGAGGAAAAGGAGGAGGAAAGAAGGGGAAAAGAAGGAGATAAAAGAATATTATTTGTTGATTTTGACTAAAAGATAAAAGAAGTTTTTGGTTAAAATTGCGGTCACTCCCCGCATGGGGAGTGTGGATTGAAATCTATGTGTTGGCAACAGGACTTCAAATGGAACCGGTCACTCCCCGCATGGGGAGTGTGGATTGAAATATGCGTGACACATGGGTTTTTACGTGATCCACCGGTCACTCCCCGCATGGGGAGTGTGGATTGAAATTCAGATGATGCCCCGGCATTGGAGGCCGCTCTTCGTCACTCCCCGCATGGGGAGTGTGGATTGAAATATTTTGCTTCCTCCTTTTCATTCGAAGTGAATTGTCACTCCCCGCATGGGGAGTGTGGATTGAAATTCCTTCTAGATAATATTTCCCATATTCATACTCCGTCACTCCCCGCATGGGGAGTGTGGATTGAAATTACCTTTACGGCGCCTTTTGCCGTGATACCGATCTGTCACTCCCCGCATGGGGAGTGTGGATTGAAATGTTAATAGCCCCGCACATTTCCGTCCAGATCGCGTCACTCCCCGCATGGGGAGTGTGGATTGAAATTGCCTTTCCGTCTGTGCTCCCGCCGGCCCCCTCCAGTCACTCCCCGCATGGGGAGTGTGGATTGAAATAGCTCCCATCCATGGTCTTTTGCTAGCTGTACAATGTCACTCCCCGCATGGGGAGTGTGGATTGAAATTAAAAATCGAATCTGTTTTGGGGTAGTGAGCCCCGTCACTCCCCGCATGGGGAGTGTGGATTGAAATAGGGAACTGTTCTTCCCTTTTCTTTCCACAACTGTCACTCCCCGCATGGGGAGTGTGGATTGAAATAGAAAAAATATACTTGCGCTAGTATTTTTATAGTGTCACTCCCCGCATGGGGAGTGTGGATTGAAATTGACAGAAGAGATTCAGGATCTTCTCCCAGAGGAGTCACTCCCCGCATGGGGAGTGTGGATTGAAATAGGTACTTGTTATAGGCGGTATATACTATATGGTCACTCCCCGCATGGGGAGTGTGGATTGAAATGCATAGAACACGCGGTCCTGGACCGTGGTTGCGGTCACTCCTCGTATGAGTAGTGTGGATTGAAATATCACCTCCGTTTCCGAAAGCTGCAGAATCTGTTTCGTCACTCCCCGCATGGGAAGTGTGGATTGAAATATGCGGTCAATATGATGTTGCGGATTATTTCTGGGCCACTCACCGTATGGGAAACGCTGCTTCCCTTAAGCAAACACAATCATCAGGACTTTTGCAATAAAGGGATGCTATACCAAGATCTATGTTATACTGAAAATACCTTATAAGACAGGAGGCCATCACATGCCATATTTCACCTACCAATCCAAGCAAATCTACTATTCAGAAGCAGGCGCGGGAAAACCGCTCCTCTTTCTGCACGGCAACACTGCGTCATCGAAAATGTTTGAACCGCTTCTCCCTTTATATACGGACAACTTCAAAGTAATCCTGATCGATTTCCTGGGGAATGGCAGATCTGACCGGGTGGAGAAGTTCCCAGCCAGTCTGTGGCAGGAGTGGGCGAAGCAGACAGTAGCTTTGCTGGAGCATCTGTATGGAGAGAAAATTGTTGAAGAAAAAGTCAGTATCGCAGGCAGCAGCGGTGGGGCCTGGGCGGCAATAAACGCAGGGCTTATAAGACCGGACCTGGTAGACCGGATCGTGGCGGACAGCTTTGACGGCCGGACGCTTGGCGAAGGATTTGTGGAAAATCTTCTCAAAGAGAGGGAGAGCGCTAAAAAAGATGAGCAGGCGGCAGGGTTCTACCAGTGGTGCCAGGGGGAAGATTGGGAACAAGTGGTGGACAAAGATACAGAGGCGCTGGTACAGTGCGGGAAACAAAAGCTGCCGCTCTTTGTCAGGCCGCTGTCAGAACTGCAAGTTCCTCTTATGTTGATAGGAAGCCTGGGAGACGAGATGACCAGGGAGAATCTGCAGAAGGAATATGAGGAAATTGCGGTGGAAACCAGGGGCCAAGTCTGTCTGTTTCCAGAAGGAGGCCATCCCGCAATGTATTCCAATGCAGAGGAGGCGGCAGAAGCAATCTGCCGATTCCTGAAAGAGGACTGCCTATAAATAGAACAGAGAGAATCTTCTATCAGAAATAAAAACTGCGGTGCCATTTTAGGGCATCGCGGTTTTTATTTGCTTTTTAAAACTTTTTTGGAAGTACACTTGTCCAAGTCTGTGAAAGAGAGGTTATACGCAGCCTATCAAAAGTCTAACAAAATGGAAAAGGAGAAGAGAGAAAATGAAGAAAATCACAGAATGGATGAGAACCCACAAACTGTATGCGACCACTGCCGCGGTTCTTATCATGGTACTATTGTCGGCTTCGGCCGCCGCCGCGTCGGGTGTATTTTCACCGGCGGATCAGGAGACGGGGAGAGAGAAGGCGGGATCCAGTACGTCGGATACCGTGGACCTTTCTCTTTGTATCATGGCGGATAAAAACTGGGATGAGAACTCGACTCCCGCGGTGGCTCACATTGCCGGAGCTGACGAGAGCAACACCGATGTAGATTTCTATCATGCAATCCTTCCAGGCTCGGAAGAGGGAGAAGGGACTTCCAGCGTAAGCCTGGAAGCAGGCGCCTACAAGGTTGAATTTCTCAGTCCTGTCAACCAGGATGGTTCTGTCTATAAAACAGGAAGCGCCCAAAATATTGCAGTCAGCACAGATACAGAAGACGTTCCCGCCATTGACTGTACATTGACGCTGATTCCCGCCGATCAGGTCACGGATGAAATGCTGCAGGATATTATTGATCAGACGAAAGCGGCCATTGAGAACGGAGATGAGACACTGAAAGGCGATGGAGGCCAGGCAGTTCTTGATAAGCTGGAAGAAAATGTGGCGAAGAACCCGAATGTCTCCGATCAGACAAAGCAGGATGCGGCTGCGGCCGATACGAAGGTGAACGTGTATGACGATCCAAAGACAGCCACCTCTGCAGATAATAAGGCGGCCAGCAGCAAGGACACGTCTCAAAACACGTCCTCTGGCACAGACAGTGGCAGGTCAGGGGGCGCAGGTTCCAAAGGTTCAGGTTCCAACAGTTCTTCTGATCAGACGGCAAAGCCGTCCCACACGCATAAATGGAAAAGCCACACGGCCAAGCGATGGGTGTCAAACTGGGTGACGGTAGTCGATACACCAGCGCGTACGGTATATGGCGCCCGCCTCTATACGGAAAATTCCGATGGGACATGGACGGCAAACGGGGAGACTTACTGGTTTGAGAATGGATTTACCAGTTCAGATCTTGCCGCTATCATTAAAGATAAGATGAAAAATGAGGGATATATTGGTAATTACCAGAATGTTTCCAAGACCGTTCCCGCTGTGACACATCAGGAAGACCAGGGATACTATGAGGAGTATGTGGATTATCAGTATTGCGGCTGCGGGGCTACACGCTAGAAGGAGTGGCAAACATAGAAACAAAAGTGCTGTTTTACCAAGATATATGTTATACTGGGAGCAGTTGACCAGTTGAATCCCCCTTGCGGCCAGTACGATGGAGGGGCAAACAGAAAAAGGAGGCTTGCAATTGAATCTTTTAGTTACACTTGACCAGAATTATTTCCCCCAGCTAGAGGTGCTCCTGACATCGCTGGAGCTGAATGATCCAGGTGAGAAATTCACGCTATATCTTTTGCAGAACCATCTTCCGGAGGAACTGCTTACAAGGACGGCAAACTGGTGCCATGCCAGAGGGTATGAGTTTTGCCCGGTTCAGATGAATGGGGAGATGTTCCGGAAGGCTCCGGCGAATGACCGCTATCCGGTAGAAATGTATTATCGCCTGCTGGCGGGGCAGATGCTGCCGGAGCATGTGGATAAGATCCTTTACCTTGATCCAGATATTCTGGTCATCAACCCTTTGCGTGAGCTTTGGGAAGTGGAGCTTGAAGAGAATTTATTTGCGGCCGCCGCCCATACAGGGAAGACAGAATTCGCCAATGATATGAACCGGATTCGGTTGGGGGTGGAGCATGATTATTATAATTCCGGGGTTCTGCTTATGAATCTGAAGCTGGCAAGAAAAGAGATCCTTCCGGAGAAACTGTTCCAATATGTGGAAACTCATCGAAAGGAACTGGTGCTTCCAGACCAGGATCTTTTAAACGCGCTGTACGGAGAGCGGATCCTGCCTTTAGACGACGCGGTCTGGAATTACGATGCCAGGAACTATAACAACTATATGATGCGAAGCGGGGCTAAATATAATTCCAAATGGGTGATGGAACACACGTCCATCCTGCATTTCTGCGGAAAGGCTAAGCCGTGGAAGCCGGGATATTTCTATCGGTTTGGAATGTTGTACCTGCATTATCAGAGGCTGGCGGCCCGGTCTTGGGAAGCCAGCCAAGAGGAATAAATAGGAAAAATGTCAAGATACATACTTTCTGTATGTATCTTGACAGCCAGTATCGGCCTGATTATAATGATTATACATACCAAGAGAATGTATAGAAGGAGGTTCTCCCATGGCGCGCAACAAATACCCGGAAGAGACGGAGGAACGGATCTTGGATACAGCCCAGCGGCTGTTTCTGGAGAAAGGATTTGAAAATACAACGATCCAGGATATTGTAGACGAACTGGGCGGCCTGACAAAAGGCGCGGTCTATCATCATTTTAAATCAAAAGACGAGATCATGGACGCGGTGGGGGACCGGATGTTTTTCGCTAACAATCCCTTTGAGGCGGTACAGGGAAGAGAGGATCTGAACGGTTTGGAAAAACTGCGGGAAATGATCCGCTTAAACCAGGCGGATACAGCCCGTGTGGATCTGAATATCCAGGCGATCCCGATTACCCGCAATCCCCGTGTGCTGATGGAAATGATCAAGAGCAACCGGAGGATCCTGACACCATATTTCCAGAAGCTGATCGAAGAGGGAAACCAGGATGGCTCCATTCATACGGAATACACCAGAGAGATCTCGGAACTGCTTCCGCTGCTGACCAGCTTATGGATGATCCCATCCATATTTCCGGCTACAAAGGAAGAGATGAAGCATAAGTTCCGGTTCCTTGGAGATATGCTGGAAAAACTGGGGATTCCTGTCATGAACGAAGAGTTGTATCAATTAGTAGACGATTTCTTTGAGAAAATGCCGCAGGAGGATTAAAGAAGAAGGAAAGGCCCAAAAAGTGGGAGAGAACTCCCACTTTTATTTTTAACAAGATACATTCATACGGTTGGTATGAAAAGGAGGTAGGGATATGAAACAGAGATTATTTACCAGGAATTTCGCTCTTTTAGTCCTTGGGCAGATCAGTTCCTTAGTCGGAAATTATTCGCTCAAATTCGCTCTGTCCATGTATGTGCTGGAACAGACCGGAGAAGCTTCAGTCTTTGCGGGAATGCTGGCGGCGGCCATGGTGCCCGCGATCATCCTGTCTCCCTTTGGAGGAATCTTAGCGGACCGGGCAAACCGCAGAAATATTATGGTGGCGCTGGATACCATTTCAGGAGGGGCGGTGCTGATAACCTGCGCGGTTTTCCCATTGGGCGATAAGATTTTTCTGGTGGGGCTTTTGCTGTTTGTCCTTTCGGTTCTGGGAGCCTTTGAGTCTCCTACCGTACAGGCGTGTGTTCCCCAGATGCTGTCCGGGGATAATCTTTTAAAAGGAAATGCGGTGGTGAGCCAGGTACAGGCGGTGGCAGGGCTGGTCACGCCATTTCTGGGAAGTGTTTTCTATACAGCCTTTGGAATCCGTACGGTTTTCTATGGAGCGGCTGTCTGCTTTTTCATTACTGCGTGTTTTGAGTGCTTCATCCGGCTGGAAGGGCAAAAGCCAGAGAAGAAGATGGGGCTGTGGGAAATTGTAAAAGCGGATTTCCGCGAAAGCATGGGGTTTCTTCGCGGGGAGCGGACAGGCGTGCTGCGTCTGCTGGCGCTGGCGGCGGCAGTCAGTATGTTTGTGGTGGGAGTCGTGTCCGTGGGATTCCCCTATCTGATCCGGACCACACTTGGACTATCCCCGGAGCACTATGGGGCGGCGGAGAGTCTGGCCGGAGTGGCGGCGGTATTGGGAAGCCTGGCGGCGGGGCTGCTGGGACAAAAGATAGGATTGCGGCATTTCCCATTTTTGATCGAGGGGACCGGCCTGTTGTTTCTGCCAGCGGGCATTGGGTTCCTGCTTCCCGTGGGAATATTGGGGAAATACGGGATACTGGTGGCGGCGGTCTGCGGATGCCAGTTTGTATGCAGCATGTTTTCCATTTATGCTCTTTCAGCCATACAGGAAGGGACGCCGGAAAGGCTGACGGGGAAGGTGATGGCCTGTGTATATACGATTTCCATGTGCGCCCAGCCTTTGGGCCAGGTGCTGTATGGAATACTGTTCGATGTGTTTTCCGCGCAGGTGTATTGGGTGCTGATCCCGACGGGACTTCTGATCTGCGTGATCGGCCTGAGTGCTGGCAGAATGAAGTGATATATCCCTGCCGCTTGACATCTTTCGCAGGATTCTGCAAAATAAAGATAGTATGAAGAAGGAGAGGGATCGCACCTTGAAAAGAAATAAATACGAAATCGATATGTGCAATGGGTCCATCATGGACAAATTGATCTCATTTTCCCTTCCCTTGATGCTATCCAGTATCCTGCAGCTTCTGTTTAACGCTGTGGATATCATTGTGGTGGGAAGGTTCAGCGGAAGCCAGGCGCTGGCGGCGGTAGGTTCTACCACAGCGCTGATCAATATTTTTACGAATCTTTTTATTGGAGTTTCACTGGGAGCCAATGTGCTGGCAGCCAGATACTATGCGGCAGGACAGGATAAGGAAATGTCGGAAGCGGTACATACAGCCATCACTTTGGCGCTGGTCAGTGGAATTTTGATGGCCTTTGTGGGGGTTGGAGCGGCAAGGCCCGCGTTAAGCCTGATGAATACGCCCCAGGATGTGATCGGCCAGGCGGCGGTCTACATGAGGATCTATTTTCTGGGGATGCCTTTTTTTATGCTGTATAACTATGGGGCGGCAATCCTGAGGGCAGTGGGAGATACCAAGCGGCCCCTGCTGTTCCTTCTTGCTGCCGGAATGGCCAATGTGGGACTGGATCTTCTTCTGGTAGTGGTGATTCCGCTTGGAGTGGCCGGGGTGGCGATCGGGACGGTGACTTCCCAGATGATTTCCTGTATCCTGGTGCTGTGGTGTCTCCATCGGACAGAAAGCAGCTATCGTCTCCGATTCTCTAAACTCAAGATCAGGAGTGTCTACCTGAAACGGATCTTCCAGGTGGGGATCCCGGCGGGAATCCAGAGTACGGTGATCAATTTCTCCAACGCAATGCTGCAGTCTTCTGTCAATTCCTTTGGGGCGACGGCAATGGCCGGATATACGGCGGCAAATAATATCTTAAGTTTCTTGTATGTGGCAGTGAATGCGGTCACACAAGCCTGTATGAGTTTTACCAGTCAGAACTACAGTGTAGGAAAGCAAAAACGGATGGACCGGGTGCTGCTGGACTGCGGGATCTTATCGGTGGGAGTGTCTCTGGTGCTGGGAGTCGGTGCCTACCTATTCGGTTCTCAGGTTCTGGGGATCTATACATCCGATACAGACGTGGTCCAGTGCGGATTGGAGATCTTATCGATCACCACGGTTCCATATTTTATGTGCGGCATCATGGATCTATTGCCTGGAGCCCTGCGGGGTATGGGACATTCCGCGGTGCCGATGGTGCTGTCCGTGATCGGAACAGTGGGAACCCGGATTGTATGGATCTACGGATTTTTCCCGCAGCACAGATCGCTGCATTTCCTATTTATCTCTTATCCCGCATCATGGATCCTTACGATCATCATGCAGGCGGTCTGCTTCTGGTTTGTGAGAAAGAAGATTGTAAAATCCCTGTGATGCCGATATACTAGGGATGAAGGAGAGAAGATCTTCCCGGCGGTTTCAGACGGTAAAACGGCGGGGATGGAGATAAAGGAGAAAGACGATGACAGTCAAGATCGGGATCATTGAAGATGATGAGGCTCTGCGGGAGGGGCTTAAATTAACCTTTGAACTGGAAGGGCTCGAGGTGGCGTCGGCGGGAAACGTGAAAGAAGGCTGGAAGCTGCTGGAAGAAGAAGGCTGCGGCCTGGTCATCCTGGACTGTAATCTGCCGGATGGAAGTGGTTTCGATCTGGTGCGGAGACTGAGGGAAATATCAGATCTTCCGGTGCTGATGCTGACGGCAAGGGATTCGGAGATGGACGAAGTGAAGGGGTTAGAGCTTGGAGTGGATGATTTTATGAGCAAGCCCTTTTCCCTGGCAGTCCTCCAGGCAAGAGTGCGGAAGATCTTAAAGAAGCAGGAAGCGCCAAGACGTCTGTCCTCCGGCGGCATCACGGTAGATCTGGGAAGCGGGGAAGTCCTCCGGATGGGAGAGAAGGTGGCTTTGAGCACAACAGAGCAGAGGCTTTTGGTACTGTTTATGGAGCATAAGGGCCAGATTCTTGCCAAAGATCAGATCTTAAGCCGCATCTGGGACGAATCAGGAAACTATGTGGACGAGAATACCCTGGCGGTCAGCATCCGCAGGCTGAGAGTGAAGATCGAGGAAGATCCGGGGAAACCAAGGCGGATCAAAACGGTACATGGTATGGGATATGTCTGGCAGGAAAACTAAAGGGCCATAGAAAAGCCATACTAGGGCCGCAAAAAAGCGGCAGAGGGAAAAGATATGGAAGCAGTTATTGGAATTGGGATTATCAATATTGCAGCAGCTCTGGCAGGGCTGCTGTATTTTAGAAGAAGATATTTTCTGTTGTATCAAACGGTGCAAAAACTACAGAAGGCGGTCTTAGAAGGAGAGAAGATCGGGAAGGAATCTGACCGGGACCTGCCGGAAGATGTGTTAAGAGACGGGTTTTGGCGGATCCAGAAGAAGTTTCAGATGGAAGCAGAAGGGGCCAGGATGGAGAAACAGGCAGTGCAGGGGCTGATCTCGGATCTCTCCCATCAGTTGAAAACGCCCCTGGCAAATATCCGGCTGTACCAGGAACTTTTGAAGAATCCCGGCCTGGATCTTAAGAAGAGACAGGGATTGCAGGAGCGGCTGGATGAGCAGACGGACAAGCTGGACTGGCTGTTATCCGCCCTGTTCCAGATGGTGGACTTAGAGAGAGGCGTGGCCGCTCTTGCGGCAGAAGAGGCGCCCGTCCTTCCTGCTCTGCGGCAGGCGGTGGAGGCGGTGCTCCCCAAGGCGGAGAGAAAAGAGATCCAATTCCAGGTAGAAGAATCCCGGCAGCGGGAACTGGCGGAGACCGAGCTGCTTTTTGACCCCAAATGGACGGAAGAAGTGTTTATCAACATTCTGGAAAATGGAGTCAAGTACAGCCCAAAGGGCTCTGTGATCCATCTTTCTATGGAATGTTACGAAACTTACGGCGCGGTACAGATCCGGGACGAGGGGCCGGGGATCTCCAAAGACGAGTACAGTAAGATCTTCCAGAAATTCTACCGGGGAAGTAAGACCAAAGAGCAGGAAGGATGGGGGATAGGTCTGTATCTGTCCCGGCTTGTCCTGGAACGGGAACAAGGATATATCAAAGTAGAGTCAGAAGAGGGAAAGGGAAGCACCTTCTCTGTCTTTCTGCCAATAGCCAGACAGGGCGGCAAAAAGAAGTAAGAGCAGCAAAGTTCTGACAAAACTGTAAGAATTTTGCCGGCAGTCTGTAAGGACCGGGGAAGGATCAGGTGGTATCCTTAAAGACGGAAAGGAAATGAAAATGGAAGCGGTCAAAGTGACAGACGTGGAGAAATCATTTACAGATGGAATGGGAAGGGAAAAGGTTTTAAAGAACGTAACGTTTTCTCTGGAAGAAGGAACCTTTACTGCCCTTACCGGGATCTCCGGGGCAGGAAAGACGACGCTTTTGCATCTGCTTGCGGGATTTCAGAAACCAGACAAAGGAGAGATCCTGCTTGCGGGAAGACAGATCCAGAAGATGAAAGAAAAGGAAGCGGCGCTCTTTCGGAGACGTCATATCGCTATGGTATTTCAGGAAGGCGCGCTTCTTCCAGGACTTACGGTGGAGGAAAATATGATCCTGCCAGTGGTCATGGATACCGGAAGGCTTTTGGACGAGGAAAAGTTAAACCAGATTCTGGAGACCCTTTCTTTAACAGGCCAAAGGAACCGGTATCCGGCGGAACTCTCCGGCGGAGAGCGGCAGCGGGCCGTCTTTGGGAGGGCGTTATTCTCTGAGGCGGAATTGATCTTGGCAGATGAACCGGCCGCCCGCCTGGACACCCGGCAGTCTCTGGAATTGATGGGAACGCTGAAGCGCTGCGCCAAAGTCTGGCATCGGACCATACTGATGGCGACCCATGACCTGGATCTGGCCCAGATCTGTGATGAGACGCTGGAATTAAGAGACGGGTGTATCTGGTCAAAGTAGACGTTTGAGAGCAGAAGACGGCGGACATTTTCGACAGGTGAGACATATGAAGATCATATGGAAAGTGATCAAAACAGAGATCCGGCAGAAGCCAGGCCGGTTTGCCGCCCTGGTAACCGGGATGACGGCGGCGGTCTTTCTGATCACCGTGGTCACTGCATTTTCCAACTCCTGTCTCCACTCTATGATCGAGCAGGAGAAAAAGGAAAACGGACCTTATGAGGCGGTTTTCCACAATCTGACGGAAGAGCAGGCGGAAAGGCTGTCAGAAAGCAGCCAGATCAAGCAGACTTGGAAAATTAAGGATTGCAGGGAGGAAGATACAGAAGAAGGGCGGGCATGCTACGGAGCTGCATTCCGGCGTATCTCCCTTTCGATCTTTGAAAGATCCCAGGACGTGGGAGTAGAGATTGGGATGGATGGGCTGCCGCTGGAAGAACAGCCGATCCTGTTTTCCCGGCCCAATTGGAGCGTTACATCCAGCTTTGATATTACCTTTAATGAACGGCTGTTGGGCTACTATGGAATAAACGCTTTCCAGACTACGGCGGGATCTTTAGTGGCGATCATCCTGATGGATGTGGTGATCGTGCTCTTTGCGGCGGCCCTCCTTTATTATGTGGTGTTATCCGGCCTGGAAGAAAAATTAAAGACGCTGGGACTCTTAGATGGCATTGGGATTTCCGACCGGCAGAAAAGGCTGTACATCTACGGGGAAAATCTGCTGGCAGGTCTGTTGGCGGTACCCCTAGGTACCCTGCTTGGCATGGGCGGCCTGGCAGTCAGCATCCGGTATCTGAACCAGTGGGTTCTTCCCACTCAGAAGGTGGAAATGCATGTAAGCCCCATCTGGCTTCTGGCGGTGTTCTTTGGATGTCTGGCGCTGGTGGTCCTGTCAGGAACGGGTCTGTATGCAAGGGCCAGGAAAGAGCGGATTTTGAATCTGATCTCCGGCTATGATGAGGAAGAAGAAGTGAACCGGACTGCCGTGCTTTTAAAGGCGAAACGTCACTTTTTCAAAGTGGAAACCCTGCTGGCGGTAAAGAATGTCATCATGAACCACAAGAATTATGCGGTGTCCGCGACGCTTCTGGTGATCGCCCTCAGCGTGTTCCTGAATGGGATCATGTACATCCGGGGGATGACGGCGGTAACAGATGAAGTTCCCAGGTATCCGCCCATATCCATGTGGATCCAGGGAAATGGCGTGGATGAAGCGGATTTTGAGAAATTAGCGGAAGAACTGAGGGGATTTGCAGAAGTAGAACGGGTATCCTTGGTTAAGGAAGCAAAGGAGTATACGGCCCTGGAAGGGCTGACCAAGACGGAAATCCAGGAGTATTTGAAACTATTTCAGGCGGAAAGCGCCCTGGATGGCTACGAGATGCTAAGGGATTATGAGTGGGAAAATCTCGCGGAAGAAGAAGGTCTGAAGAATATTGTACGAGTCATTGGCGTGGATGACGCTGTGTTTGATGAATATCTAGGCGGGGCAAAAAGAGCGGGCCAAGTACCGGAAGACGGCGCGATCCTGTTCCGGGCGGACCTTGAAGGCCAGGAAGAAGCGGCGGAGTTTCCGGTGATGGTAGACCAAGAACTCCATATGCTCCCTGTGGCCTGCATCAATCCGGAAGTCGAAGAAGAGGTGCTCCTGCCGGAATATCTGCTGACGGCCGAGGAGGCGAAGAAAGGGATCGGAACTTACAAAACCATGGAAGCGGTAGAGGTATTCGTCAGACAGGATACCTTTGACCGGCTGCTGGGAGATGACAAGGACCCGTCTGTTTATCTGGAGATCTCTCTGTCCAGGGATCAGGGGAAACGAGTGTCCTTGAATGAGATCCTGTATCCGGACCAGGTTACTGAGAGAATGAAGGAAGATGATGAGATCCGGCAGAAGATCCAGAAGGCAGGGGAAGCGTTGGGGATCACCCATTTACAGGTCTTCAGCTTTGCGGAGGAATACCACAGGTCTTTCTTCCAGGGAGGCAAAGGAATGGAGATCTTGTTAGTTACAGCGGTGGTCAGCGCAAGCTGGGTCGCGGCGGTGCTGGTGATCCTTCAAAAGGATGCAGCCTGCCTGCGCAGAAGGAAGAAGGAATTTGCCCTGCTTTTGACCATTGGCATGACCAGGGGGAAGATTTTCAAGATGGTTTTTGTGGAGCACCTTCTGTATGCGTTTGTCGGAATTGCGGCGGGGATACCTTTGAGCCTTTTCTTCCTTTCCGGCATTTATGGAGATGGGGGAGCCAGGCAGATGGCTTCTGCCTGGGATGTGCCGGCAGATCTTGTGGTCTGGCAGGTGGTCCTGACCTTATGCGTAGTGTTGATCCCCTTCTTCTATACGGTCAGGGAATTAAGAAATATAGACGTGATCTCAGTGATCCGGAAGGAGGAATAAAAATGGCGCAGGCATACGGAATCCGCGCGGAGAAGATCAGTAAAACCTATGGGACGAAAGAACATCCCGTCCGCGCGTTAAAAGAAATATCCCTTCAGATCCAGCCCGGCCAGTTTGTGGCGGTCCTTGGCCCCTCCGGGTGCGGAAAGTCAACACTGCTGCACGTGCTGGGCGGGATTGATGAGCCTGATCAGGGAAATGTGGAGATCAAAGGGAAAAAGCTGTATGAGATGAAGAGAAGCGAGCGTTCCGTGTTCCGCAGACGGAATATCGGCATGGTCTACCAGGCTATCTATCTGCTCCCCTCTTTGAATATCGAAGAAAATATCATCCTCCCTCTTCTGCTGGATGGGCGGAAAGTGTCGGGAGAGTGGCTGAAAGCGCTTCTTACGGAGACAAATCTCAGAGGAAAGAAACACGCCCTTCCCAGCCAGCTATCCGGCGGGCAGCAGCAAAGGGCCGCCATTGCCAGGGCAGTAGCGGCTTCCCCGGCAGTGCTCCTGGCGGATGAGCCCACCGGGAATCTGGATAAAGCCAACCGGAATTCCGTGATGGAGCTGTTCCAGAGACTGAACGAGGTCTACGGGATGACGATCGTTATGGTGACCCACGACGAGGAATTGGCCAGCCGGTGCGGCAGGATCCTGTATATGGAAGACGGCAGGATCATTCGGGATCGGGGCTGAATTGTTCTAAATCCTTTCGCATCTGTTCCAGAAACAGGCTTGCGGCTCTGGAAAAAATCTGATGTTTTTTCCAGACAATGCAGAGTCCGGCCTCCATGGCCGGATACAGGGGCCGGAAGCAAAAGGGGCTGTTTCCGGAGGTATTTACCAGTTTGTCGAGAGCAATGGCGACTCCCAGCCCCTTTTTTACAAAATGGGTAGCGTTATAGATCAATTCGTAAGCGGCAGTGATCCTTAACCTGGACCAGTCTGTCTTAAACCAGGCGGAAAACTCGCTGCTTGCGGCAAGCTGGTGGGACAGGAGCAGCGGCTGGTCTAACAGATCTTTCGCCAGGATCTGCTCTTTTTCTGCCAGCGGGTGGTCTTTTCGCATGAGGACGCCCCAGGTGTCTTTCATGGGCAGCCGGATATAGTCGTATTTTGAGATATCTACCGGTTCGATCAGAAGGCCAAAGTCGATCAGCCCTTTATCCAGCCTTTCTGTTACATGGCTGGCGTCGCCGCTGTAGATATGGTAGGAGATGGCAGGGTTGGTCCTTTGCAGATTGCTGGCCGCCTGGGCCATAAAAGAGATGCCATCTGTCTCGCCGCTTCCAATATAGACCTGTCCGCTTACTGACTCTGTGGGCGAGGTCAGTTCCGCTTTTGTCTTTTCCATCAATTCTACTAACTCTTCCGCGCGTTTGCGAAGGAGCATACCGTCTTCTGTAAGAGAGATGTTCTTACTGCCCCGGATCAAGAGCTGTTTTCCAAGTTCTGCCTCCAGGTCTTTTAGCTGTCTGGATAAAGGAGGCTGGGTCATGTGAAGTGTTTCCGCCGCTTTTGTGATACTGCCTTCCCGCGCGACCGTAAGAAAATATTCCAATACTCGGATATCCAAGAATCTCACCCCTTTTTCAAATGTTTTGTAAATAGTGTGGTTAATTGAAAAATTAATTGCAACATAGGTTGTTGCAGTTAGAATTACAAGGCA
>OGXS01000911.1_pt1 | contig 23228 bp, 17 predicted proteins | sample 1576371 | NCBI WGS metagenome assembly OGXS01 (sample SAMEA3541475, study PRJEB24748) | human gut metagenome | biome: human gut; feature: human-associated habitat; material: faeces | place: China | collected 2012
TTGCCAATAAATCTCAAACAGACGATTATCCGCCATTTATGGATAAAAAAATGGCAGCTAAATTTCTTGGCTGTAGTCGAGGCACTTTGGATAAATGGATCAGAAATGAGCATCTTCCGTTTATAAAAATCGATAGCGTTTATCGTTTTTCAAAGGAAAAATTAATCATTTGGCTTAATAATCATGAAGCATGAAGCATGAAGTATAAGGAGCATGGCTAGTCGGCATTGGTTGTGCATTTTGAAACGGCATAAAAAAAACGCCCAACAGGGGACGTTGGACGAAAGAATGTGTTTGTGTGTATGAAACGTAATGAAAGATATTTATCTTTTCCGGTCGAAATAATAGACCTCGTTGACGAAAGATGTAGCGCTAAAGAATTATATGCTTTAATTCTTTTACGCTCTAAAAAATACGGTTATTGCTATATGACAAATCATCAGTTAGCTGAATATTTTTCAACAACGCCAAGAACTATAGTCAATTTGTTGAAAAAATTAAAAGATTCCAATGTTATTCGAGTTGATACGATTGATAAACATCACAGAAGAATATACCCTCTCTATACTATTGAATCTCAAGAAAGCATTCAAGGGAAAGATTTTTCCCGAACTTAGGGAAGAAACTTTCTCTAATTTAGGGAACGAACTTTCCCCCTATAATAAAGCTAAAATAAATATAAATAATCTAGCTAAGCTAGCTAGTGAAATCGAAAAAAAATCGAGAAGAAAGTTAACACCGAAAGAGCAGTCATGGCTTGATAAGTTAGCTGATAGAGATATTGAATTAGTTAAATACGCCATAGATCAAGCTATTAGTGCAGATGCTAAGTCAATTACTAGCTATGCACAGGCGATTTTGACAAGATTTGATTCTCAGTCAATTAAGACAATTAATGACGTTATGGCTGATCGACAGAAGTTTGTTCGCAATCATAATCATCGACGTGCGAACATCAACGAACAGTTGCCAGATTGGGCGAAGAACGGACCTAAGAAAACTAGCTCGGCTGCTGACAGTCAAGAATTAAGCCGATTGAATGAGCAGTTGGACGCTCAGATGGCAGGTTTTGAACTTTACAAACGCTTGCGCAATGCAGTTGAGCTGGCACAGACATTGGATGATTCCGATATACAAGATATTCGTAACAATCTTGCTCAACCAAATGGCCGTGGCGATATGAGTGTTGATGCGCCAAAGCTGTTCGAACAATACTGCCAACAACATAATCTTCAATTTCCAAAGAATTGACGGCTTCATTAGCTTTTTTTGAGAAAAAGGGGTAGTAGTCCTATATATCTAACTAACAAATGCTTAGAAGCGATCGTAAGAAAAAAGAACACAAAAATCAAAGGAGTGATAGATGATGAGAGGCGGAGCACGCCCGGGTGCTGGGCGAAAGAAAATGTCAATAAAGCGTTAATCGCATAGCTTTAGATTATTTGATGCAGAGTATTTCTTGCTCAAAGAATGCCAAGAAGCAATTAAAGTCGGAACCTCATTTAAAATCATTTTTGATAAGGGTAAAGGCTATTTTGAAAAAATTGAAAGAAAAGAGGTACAGACTACCGCAGTTGATGTTGATGATGGAAAGGGTGGATCATTAACAGTAGATCAGGAAAGAGCATATCGGCTAATTATGTCTGGCGCTAACTGTTTCATCACTGGTGGTGCCGGTGTTGGTAAGAGTTATCTATTAAAACATGCAATTGATGCCTTGGAAAAGGAAGGGAAAAAGGTAGTAACCTGTGCCCCAACGGGGATTGCGGCACGTAATATTGGCGGAGCTACATTGCATCATACACTAGGTATACCAATTGGCATTATAGAGCCAAAAAAGGATGTCTTGATCAGCAAACGTGTACAGGAACTATTGGAAGTAACTGACGTTATTGTTATAGATGAAATAAGTATGGTACGTGTTGATGTTTTTGATTGGATAATAAAAATCATTGAAGCTGAGGCTAAACCTCACTATAGCGTTAGTTCTAAAAAGAAAATCAGCAATAGGATACAGTTGGTTTTGTGTGGCGATTTTTGTCAGCTACCACCTGTTATTAATGTAAGAGAAAGAGAAGCATGGCAAAGTGTTTATCCAGATAATCCTGATGGTTTTGCCTTTTTATCACCAAAATGGCAGTTCAAAACCGTGCAATTAACAAATGTTGTGCGCCAAAAAGATAAGAACTTCGCAGCTGCTTTAAATGAAATACGATTGGGCAATGAAAAAGGTCTTACTTTTATCAATTTGCATAAAGCCAAAAATAGGCAAGGGAAAGCCATCAGCTTATGTGCTACCAATGCTGAAGCCGTTAGTGAAAACGATAAAGGTCTCGACAGTTTAAGCGGTAAAGAAGCTATCTATGTCATGGATAAGGCAGGACGAGTTAGTCAATCGGATATTGGAGGTGTTCCTAAAAAATTAAGATTAAAGGTTGGTTGTCGGATTGTTCTAACAACTAATAATGCAGATGAAGGATACGTTAACGGTGAATTTGCAACCGTAAAAAAATTAAAACCCAATAGTATTATTGTGAAATTAGAAGATGATGGAAAATATGTTGAAATAGAAAAAGTTGACACGTCAATTGAAGAATACGAAAAGGTTGTTGATGATAACGGTCAAACAAAACTTGAAAAAAAAGAGATTGGCAGTTTCCGGCAACTACCAGTACGGTTGGGCTATGCAATTACGATTCACCGTAGCCAAGGCCAGACCTACGATCGCGTCAATTTAAAACTTGGCAAGATTTTTGCCACCGGTCAATTGTACGTTGCATTGAGCCGGTGTAGATCAATTAATGCTACATATTTTGATCACAAAATTGAACCGAAGAACCTATTTATAGCATCTGAGGTTAAAGAGTTTTATCAAAAACTAAAATCGTAATAGAATCAAAGTTTTGCTTAAAAAGTCAGCGATGTTTCAAATGAGTTCTTAGACTGTTTTAGAAATAAAAAATCGGTGTAATTATCGACACCAGAATTTATTTTGAAAAAAGGCGTGTGATATATCACCCCACATGCTGTGATAATGGCATGATCATTTCGTAATAAAATAGCCCACCGGCGAGAAAATTTGTACTACTGCCCGGATTCCCGCCACTGGTGGGCCGCCGACTTGTCGGTGGTAGATCCCCCTTATGCTCTTTAAATCCAACGAAACCATAGAAGGGGTGTGTCATGACAACTTCAAAAATCGCGATCAAAATTGATGCAAAAATCTACGAAAAAATTTCGATCGAGGCCAAACAAAATCATCTTAATAAAACTGAAATGCTGGAATTTATTGTTAAAGATTATTTCCACAATCAGATCATAGAACAAGGGAATACAGAATTGAAATCAATCATATATAACTACAACGAGAACCTCGCAGCTATTTCAGAAAACTTGAAAAAACTGGCTGGCGATTCAGAGATAACCAAGAACTATATTCGAATGTTTTTTGAGGAATTGACTGGCGTATATGATCCAGATGATCTCGATGGTGATTTCGATGATTTTAAAAATCAAAAGGAGTGATTAACAATGGATTTTGAAAACCATTTTTCAACTCGTTTCTACGATAAAACAAAAGCGAACTTGAACTATCTTTTAGCTTTATGGGAGGCTAAACCATATTTGATCAAAAAATTACCAAACAATCGCAATGCCTTAATCAACACGTTGCTGACTGACTACACTAATTTTCTAATTGAAATGCAGCGTGGTAATTCTAAAAAAACATATGATCAAATTGCTACTGAACTAAATCATTCTAGGTCAGAGAGCGAGACAATTGAAAAACTTCATAAGGAAAACCAAAAATTGCACAAAGATAACATGCAATTGCTTAATCGATTAAATGAGTTGTATTACCTGGAAATGATTGCAACGAAAGTTTTAATTGAGACTGGTGGTTTAGAAGATCTCGAATCAATGTTTGAGTTCGGATCAACTGAGTACAAAACTCATCAAGCTTTGCAGCAGTTAGTTGATGAAGATAACAAGCGACTGTTTGTTAAAACCAAACGTCTTGGTTCCAAAAATTAATTTTGTGAGCTATTAGCAGCTTTGAGATGATAATGGGCTTGGCTTGATGATTTCAGAACGTCTCAAGACCGATCTAAGCCGTGTTTAATCTTATGGGGGTAGGAATATGCCGCGTAAATATCGTAATTACTTCACGGCTGCTGAAATTGCTCGTGCTTTTGATGTGCCAGTCGATAAGATTGAAGCCGTAGCAGGGAAAAAAGTTTACCTTAATCAGATTAGCGATGTTCGCGAAGCAGTTTTGAGTGTCCATTCAAAATGGATTGGAAATGGCTTTACAATTGATGAATGTAATCGCTTAATGGAATTTAAAGCTGACAATATTGATCCGTTGCAAGTGTTTGAAGGAATCACGATTACGCTTGATCCTGACACTGGGGAAGGGATTGTACCGCTTGATGATGTGATCCATGGCTATAACATCTACAAGTATCAGTATGATAATGGATATTGGGACTAAAAAACGCCGCTAATCAAATTAATGATTAGTGACGTTTTTTAATAAAACAAGACGTACAACCAATACCGACTAACCATGCTGACGTTTTGATAAAAAAGGTAACAAAAAAGGTAACAATTTTTTGAAAACTGTTACCTTTTCGTATTAATGTAATTTTGAAAAAGCTTGATATAGCAACGCTTATGACGTTATATGTTATATGGTTGCTACTCAAAATGGAGATGGCGGGATTTGAACCCGCGTCCGAATATATCGCCATTTCGGCGTCTACGTTCATATCTCAGCTATTTAAGGTTCATTGTCTGGAACGCCGCTGATCAGGGCTCACCCACACAACTAGCTTGATTGGTCTCTTCTTGTTGCTTCAAGCCGGAGCAGCAAGCGTAAGTCCACTGTTAGATAAAACCCGGTACTGCACCATGGACGAGCCCAGCCGGATTTACGCATGCTTACTTGTTAGGCAGCGTATGCGTAAGAGTTTGAATTATTGTTTGCAGTTATAATTTGAAACTGAGCGTTTTTACGAAGCCGCAACCTTCGAAACGCAGCCGGAATTCGAACTATACCCGTCGAATCCATAAACATCCCCGTTACTGAATAAAATCTTAACATATTTGATTTCTGAATGCACGCGACAAGAATTTCAAGGTTCTGATTAATTTGACAACGGTGCTGAATTTATTAAAGTTTCGCACTTTGGTCACAAAATATTCCTATTGTAGTAGATCAATGCCGTATAATGACTTTTAGAATCAATCAAGAATTACTGACGGGGTGAAGAAAATGAAAATCTTAATGGTGGAGGACAATCAAACCTTATGCGAAATGATGGCAATGTTCTTCAAAAAAGAAAAATGGGAGGCTGGCTACGCGCAAGATGGCGTTAAAGCCGTGGAAATGTTTAAAAAGGATCCAACGGGCTGGGATATTGTCTTGCTGGACCTCAATCTGCCCAAGATGGATGGGATGCAGGTGGCAGCTGAAATGCGCAAAATTTTGCCAACCGTACCGATCATCATGCTGACGGCACGTGACTCGGAAAGTGATCAGGTGCTGGGGCTTGAAATGGGTGCTGACGAATACGTTACCAAGCCATTTAGTACGATCGCGCTGATTGCCCGGATTAAAGCTCTGTATCGCCGCACCCAGCTTAATCAGCTCAGCAGCAGCACGCAGCAGATTGCCAGTGACTTTGACGTGCAGACGCCGCATTTCAAGCTGAATTCCAAGACGCGCGAGGCATTTTTGGATGACCAGCAGATCGAAAACCTGACGCCCAAAGAATTTGACCTGTTAAAGACGCTGGCTTCCAAACCAAAACAGGTATTTACCAGAGAACAGCTGCTGCAGCTGGTCTGGAACTATGAATACTATGGTGATGAACGAACGGTTGACGCACACATCAAAAAGCTGCGTCAAAAGATTGAAAAGGCCGGTCCCCAAGTTATTCAAACGGTATGGGGCGTTGGCTATAAATTTGATGACAGCGAGGTTGAAAATCAATGAAGCTGATCTACCGGCAGATGCTGAGCTTTTTTGCCGTCATCTGCACACTGCTGATCATTGTAACCATCTCATTTATCAACGTTACTAATCGAACCTTGTATACCAATACCTGGCGAGAATTGCAGCAGGACGCCGATAGTCTGATTCAAGACTCCATTAAATATGATCAGACAACGCGCCAGTTTAAGGGATTAAAGACGTCATCACTGAAAAGCAATGCGAATCTTTTAGCGCGGCAAAACGTGCACTTTGCGATTTATGATGCCGACCAGCAGAAAATTTTTGCCAGCAACGGCTATACGGCGACACTGACCAAAAAAGAATGGCAGGCCCTAAAGCAGGGGAAGACGATTCAAAAGAAAATCGACCATCCCCGTTTGGACGTTTCCGATAAAAACAGAACAAAAGAAAAGTCAAAGCCAGGTCCGCATCCAAGCATGACCGATATTTTAAGACCGTATTTTTATCAGGGAAAGCTGGTCGCGGTAGTATCAATTGGGACTTTTGTATCAACGGTTGAGCAAAGCCGGCACCAGATCCTTAACAATCTGCTGGCAACGTTTGTAATCGCAATGCTGGTGGCACTGGTGGTCAGTTATCTCTTGGCCCGCTCAACCACGCAGCGGATCAGTAAAATGCGCCGAGCAACGCACCAGATCGCACGCGGCAACTATAAAGTGCATATTGATACTCAATCTAATGATGAACTTGATGACCTGGGCCGCGACTTCAATCAGATGGCAGATGCACTGCAGGCATCACAAGAAGAGATTCGTCAACAAGAAGAACGGCGGCGGCGCTTTATGGCTGATGCAGCTCATGAAATGCGGACGCCTTTGACCACGATCAATGGCTTACTGGAAGGCCTAGCCTACGATGCGATTCCAGAAGAGGATAAAAAGCATAGTATTCAATTGATGCAAAATGACACGCGGCGCTTGATTCGTCTGGTCAACGACACGCTGGACTATGAAAAGATCCGGACTAATCAGATTTCAATGGATCGCAAAGTCTTTGATGCAACGGCAGTGATCAATAATCTCCAGGCTCAGCTGCGAAAAAAGGCCAAGGTGCAAAATGATGAGCTGGCTGTGGATCTGCCTAAGGTTCTGCGGGTCTATGCCGATTATGACCGGTTTGTCCAGATTATGTTTAACATCATCCAAAATGCCATTCAGTTTACGAAAAATGGCAAAATTGAGATTTCCGGTCGGCGACTGCCAAAAGGAGCTGAGTTTGCGATTAAGGACAACGGGATTGGGATGACTAAAGAGCAGACGGAACAGATCTGGGAACGCTTCTATAAAGCTGATCGCTCACGAATGAACACGCAGTATGGTGAATCAGGACTTGGTTTGGCGATCGTCCATCATTTAGTTGAGCTGCATGGGGGAACAATCAAGGTTGCCAGCGAACTAGGCAAGGGAACGACTTTTACGCTCTTTTTCCCTGATCGCGAATATGCCCCGCATGCCATTACACCGCACAGTGAAGATGATTAAATTGCGTTTTGGAAAATATAATTGCAAACCTTTTCAATTTTAGACCAACTTTTTGAGTAATCGCTTGCAAGGCCGATGGTAAACGCTTTTAGGATATCGATACCACCAATAGTTTTACTAACTTTTTGAATGTAAATACTTGTGAAAACGATTGCATTAAGGTATAGTTATTTTTCGTAAAGTTTTTAACTACTTTTATCGAAATTTTTAAGAGAGAGAGATTTTGATTATGGCTTATCTTATTGCTTTAATTCCAGCGTTGGGCTGGGGTTTTATGCCACTGATTACTGGTAAGGTTGGTGGATCAGAAGCCAACCAGATTTTTGGGATTGGTGCTGGCGCTTCATTGGTTGGTTTGGTTGCCTTTTTGATCATGCATCCGCAAGTAAGCATGAAGGCATTTTTGTTCTCATTGCTTTGTGGGGCACTGTGGTCAACGGCTCAGGTTGGTCAGTTCGTTTCATTTAAGCGAATCGGGGTATCCAATACGGTGCCGCTGTCAACTGTCTTCCAATTGGTTGGTAACTCAATCATCGGGGTGCTGATTTTCGGCGAATGGCACTCGGCACGGGCACTGACGATTGGCTTTATCGCATTGGCAATCGTGATTATTGGGGCAATGATGACCTCGTTTACCGATCGTTCCAATGGTCAAAACGTTACGACCAAGGATGTTTTGTTCCTGCTGGCAACGACGATTGGTTACTGGATCTACTCATCGTTCCCTAAGATGCCGATCCTGGCGCATGAAGACTCAGTCGGCATCTTCTTGCCAGAAGTACTGGGGATCTTATTAGGAGCCATCATCTATGATCTGGCTTCAGGCAATGCAAAGGCCTTTACGCAAAAAGAACAGTACACCAATATTCTGGCTGGTATCTCATGGGGGATTGCGGCATTTGCCTACATCTTCGCGGCTCGGATGATTGGGGTTACGGTTGCCTTTGTCTTCACCCAGTTGAACGTGATTATCGCAACGTTTGGCGGAATCTTGATCCTGCATGAGCACAAGAGTCCACGTGAATCAAAATTTACCTTCTGGGGAATCGTTTTGATCGTAATCGGCAGCATTGCAACCGCATTTGCCTAAACAAAAATAAAGATAAGAGAGAAGCAGGCTTGCTTTTCTCTTTTTTTATACAATAATTAGTTTATAATTCATTTAAAAACGGGTAAACTAGAGATAGTTTAAAATACATACTAACCTAGAAAGGGGACTCTGACATGAAAAACGATAGTCGCAGCCTGGTCCGAGTAGCGAATCGGCAGCTGGTACTACAGCAGCTGTTCAATCATCCTGCCACGACTCGGGTTGACATCGCTCGTGAATTAAAAATCAATAAATCAACCGTTTCAGCAATTTATAATGAACTAAATGATGAAGGCTTCATTGAGGAACTGGGACAGGGTGAGTCGACCAATCGTGGTGGACGCAAGCCGAATCTGGTCTGTTTGAACAAGCGATATGGCTTTGTGGCCAGCTTTGAAATCGGCACTGGTCATCTGCGGGTTATGTTCAGCTATATTAATGGCGAGATCATCAGCTATGAGCAGATTGCATTGGAAAAACGCGATATGCTTTTAATCATGCAGACAATCAAAGAAGTGCTGCAGAAGATGGAACAAAACGATGATACGATCCATGGCTTGTTGGCAATCGGCTTTTCCGTTCATGGTATCGTTGACCATAATCAGATCGTTGACGCGCCATTTATCAGTACGAATGGCATTGACCTGGCCGCCTATTTTGAAAATGAATTTCACGTCCCGACGATTTTAGAGAATGAAGCCAACCTGGCCGCGATTTTTGAGCGTGATTTTGGCGATCGGGAATCATACCGCGACTTGTTGGCGATCAGCATTCATCGTGGCGTCGGTGCCGGAATCATTGCCAATCAGCAGTTGTATCGCGGCTTTCATGGTCGAGCTGGCGAAATCGGCCGCAGTCTGGTCGTTGGTCAGGATGGACAGCTGGTCAAAGTTGAGGCGCTCTGCTCTGAAGATGCGATTCTGACTCAGATTGCCCAGGCAAAAGGATTAGATAATCTGCGGCCAGCACAGCTATACGAGCTGTATCGGCAGCATGATGAAACCGTCGTCCGTGTGATTGCCCAGGCAATGGGAAATCTGCAAAAGTTGGTTTACGATGCGATCGTCAGTTTTGGTCCGCAGGCGGTCTACTTTGATTCACCACTGTTTGATGAGATGCCTGAATTATACCAGCATTTGCGCGACTGGCTGCAGGCTCATCAGATCGATGTTCCGCTGCAGATGATCAAAGGTTCTGAAATGGCATCGCTTTTAGGCGCCAGCTCAATGGCCATCCATCGTTTTTTAGATATGGATCGCTATTCGTTGACGCTGAAATGGCCTAAATCAGTTTCCAATATTAAGTAAAAACACGTCTCCGAGCATGACAGCTCAGTGAGACGTGTTTTTTATCAGCGAGGAAGCTGTAGGACTGCCGCAATCTGATCAGCAGGTGCCTTTAGGATGGCAGGCGCGCCGATTATTTTGACGTAGACTAAGTTTAAGTAGCCATTATGATTTTTCTTATCGTGTTTGATTAGATCCAAGACCTTATCAGAGGCCAGCCATGGTGAAGTTGTTGGCAGACCAACTGCTGCCAGCCGTTCTTTGACTTTTTGGGTTATGCCAGGTGCTGTTTTGCCTTCGTTTTCAAAGGCTTGACAAATTGCAACCGTGCCAATGCTGACCGCTTCACCATGGCGCAACTCACCGGCAGATAAAGCTTCGACCGCGTGACCGATTGTATGGCCAAAATTGAGCAACTGTCGCTGACCACTTTCTTTTTCATCGCTCATGACGACTTCAGCTTTAAATTGGATGGAGTATTTGATTAGCCCTAATGCATGTTCCAAGATTGCTTTAGGAGTGTCAATTTGTTCAATTAATTGCCAAAAATCGCCACCAACCATTGCGGCAGCTTTAACGATCTCGCCATAGCCTTCTACTAGATCGCGAGGCGGCAATGTCTTTAAGGTTTCTGGATCAATCAGCACCAGATCAGGTTCGTAAAAGGCACCAACAATATTTTTGGTCGTTCCTAAATCAACGGCAGTCTTGCCACCAACTGAACTGTCAACCTGAGCCAGCAGCGATGTTGGAATTTGAATCAAGGAAATCCCTCGCATGTAAGTAGCTGCCAAAAAGCCTGCTAAATCACCTGTTACGCCACCGCCAAGCGCAATTACCGCATCATCACGATTAAAATTGGCCGCCACCAATTTTTCACTTAGTCTTTGGAGCTGTGACAGCGATTTTGAAGCTTCACCGGCTGGAAAATCATAGCAGTGGACCTCAAAGCCGTGTGCGGTCAGTTGGGTAGCCAAGTCAGTCTGATAGAGTGGTGCAACGTTGTCATCGCTGATCAGTGCTACCTTTCGCGCTGACCAGATTTTGGCGATTCGCTCCCCGGCCGTTTTTAACAAACCCGGTTCAATTAAGACTTGATATTGTTGATTGGCTAAAGATACCGTGATTTTTTCCATGATAATTCCTTCTTTGATTATTCAATCGACTGCAAAGCTTGGCGGACCGCATTCGTTTTGACTACCATTTCGTTAAATTCATTTGGTTTTAAGGCTTGCGCGCCATCAGAAAATGCATGGGCTGGGTCATCATGAATTTCAACAATCAATCCGTTAGCACCAGCAGCAACACCTGCCAAGGCAAGCGGCGTTACAAATTCAGTATGACCAGCAGCATGGCTTGGGTCAGCAATTACGGGGTAGTGGGTCAACTTTTGTAAAACTGGGATGACACCAACATCAAAAGTATTGCGCGTGTATTTGTTGTCAAACGTTCGAATCCCACGTTCAACGATCATAATTTGGTGATTTCCACCAGCAGCAATGTATTCGGTTGCGTTCAAGACGTCATCAACCGTTGCTGACATTCCACGCTTTAACATTACCGGTTTACGGGTTTTTCCAACCGCCTTTAGAAGAGAAAAGTTTTGCATGTTGCGGGCACCAATCTGAAAAATATCAGTGTAGGCTTCAACCAGCGGCACCTGCTCAACATCCATGACTTCTGTTACCACATCCAATTCTAGTCGATCGGCTGCATTTCTCAAGGCAATCAGACCTTCTTTGCCTAATCCCTGGAATGAGTATGGTGAGGTGCGAGGCTTGAAGGCGCCACCGCGCAGAACGGTTGCACCAGCATTTTTAACGACTTGCGCCATTTTTAAAATATGTTCGGCAGATTCTACTGAGCAAGGTCCAGCCATTAAGGTAAAGTTCTTTCCGCCAATCGTTGAGTGTGGCGTTTTAATGATCGTATCTTCGGGATGGAACAAGTGGGATGCTTGAACGGCGGCTGGAACATCGGTAATAATTTCTTGAGCAGCGGCTTGTTCGGCTGGGGTAAGGTCGCTTGGATCGGTATTTTGAATGGCAACACGATTGTTATGGACAAAGATTTCATGCTGACTGCCGAAATGCTGCTTTAATTCTTCAATTGCTGCTGTTGCTTGATCATTTTTTAATACGATAATCATAATAAACGCTCCCTTGTTAATCAATTCAAAAAACCCTCATGATGTTAAAACACCATGAGGGTTCGCGCTTGCATTTACATGCTGGTTGGAGCGGAGCCGATTACATAGTGCTTTAACAAAACATCTGCCATGTAATCGGTAATTACAAACTATTATCAATCACATAGACTGTTAGACTAACGCCAACAACCTATGTCGTGTCAGCGTTAATATGATTGATAATAATAGCTAAATCGTGCGTTTGTAATTTTCATAATGCTGCTCCTTAATTTAAGTATTTCCTAAAGGTTGAATCGAGTATATATTATGAGAAAAGTAAAGTCAACTCTAATTTTATTTTAATCTATAATCATCGTTGTTTAATCAATGAAATAAATAAGTGCCTTGAAAATAGAATGGTAATAAGAAAACTCACTTTATTTTTTTTAGAAACGGTATGATGCCAGAATTAGCACCATGCTGTCAAGCGCAATAAAAAAGCCCGACAGTAAAACTGCCAGGCAAAATACTTACTATCGATATATTGAGAGGGTTTAGGATTCAGCAAGTAAGATTAAATTTAGATTTAAGATTTGAGTGGGATTTTGAATAATGACTGAGATTAGTTCTTGGAACCAGCGTGGTCACGCAGCGTCTGTTCAATATCTTCCAAAGACTTGCCACGGGTTTCAAAGACTTTGGCATGGACGAACCAAATACCGAAGAAGCAAAGGACGCCATAGCCGATAAACAGACTACCCGTACCGAAGAAGTCCAGCAAGGTTGGGAAGGTTAATGAAACAATCAGGTTGGCAGTCCAGTTGACCACGGAACCAAATGAGTTGCCCAGGCCACGAATATTAAGTGGGAACATTTCACCAAACATGACCCACATAACAGGACCCCAAGTACCAGAGAAGAAGGCAATGTAAATCGTCATGGCAACGACACAGATGACCGCCGCAGCCTTTGAACCGCCAGAGAATTTCATCCCGGCACTCATGACAAACAATGAGATCCCCATGCCAAGACCACCATAGATCAGCATCTTCTTCCGATCAACCTTATCCATGATGGAAAGAGCAAAAGCGGTGACCAGTACGTTAAAGGTCCCAATCCCAATGTGAGCCAACAAAGCAGCGTTAACACCGAAACCAACATCAGTGAAGATCGTTGGTGCGTAGTAGAGCACGGTATTGCAGCCCATGACCTGTTGGAAGACGGCCAGACCGATTGCTGCAATCAAAGCCGGCCGAACCATTGGACCAAACAGTTCTTTTAAGCCGCCATTTTTCATGTGGACTTGCTGTTCAATCTGGGTCATGTCTTTATCAACGACGTCTTTGTCATTGCGGTTCATGTTCATCAAAACAGCCCGTGCGTCGTCTTCACGACCAATCTTAACCAAATAACGAGGGGATTCTGGCAAGTAAAGGGCACCAAAGAACATGATGGCAGCAGGGATAGCGGCAAAGCCAAGCATCCAACGCCAACCAGTGTACATGTTTTCAAACGACCAGTTGGTGATGTAGGCAACCAGAATACCAGTCATAACCATTAATTGGAACATACTGGAAACCATGCCCCGCTTGTCGGCTGGCGAAAGCTCGGCTAAGTAGGTAGGAACCATTGAAGATGATGCCCCAACGGCTAAACCTAAAACGATCCGGAAGCAGAGTAGCGACCAGAATCCTTGTGAGAATCCAGAGCCCAGTGCGCCAATAAAAAAGATAACTGATGACAATAATAGCAGCTTGCGACGACCGTACTTATCAGACGATGGCCCGATAAACAATGAACCTAAGATGGCACCCAGCAGTACCGCGGAAACGATCCAGCCTTGTTCCCAAGTTCCCAGGTGCATCTGTTTTTGAATAAACAGAATGGCCCCAGAAATAACACCAGTATCGTAACCGAAGAGCAAACCGCCGAGGGCCCCGAAAAAGTAAATAAAGCCCGCAGATACTTTGCGCATGATTACACAACTCCTTAACTATAAAACACTCCTATTGCTTTAGTTGGTTTGAAACTAAAACCAACCTGCGAATATAATATAACCGCTTTCAAAGATAAAAGCAAGCAAAATTTGCAAAATAGTCGCGTGAATTTTTAGTGAAGAACCAGGCAGCAGCTTTTTTAAAAAGTTGCTGCTGACGATAGCGACTTTTTTCTTCATTATATATTTTAAAAGCCGCTGCTTAGGATCAACTAATTTTGAATTTTTTTGCTAGAAAGGGTTTACAAAACAGCAGGCATGGTCTATATTAAAAGTCGTAAGTTAGTTGTTTATTCAAACTAATAAATTTCAGGAGGCCCATATTATGAGTGATTTATGGCAAGGTATTGATAAAGTTAAGTATGAAGGTCCACACAAAGGCCTGAACTCACGTCTGGCATTCCAATACTACAACCCAGAAGAAGAAATTCTGGGTAAGAAGATGAAGGATTGGCTGCGGTTCTCAGTTGCCTACTGGCACACGTTTGACCAGCGGCTGGTTGACCCATTTGGTGATGGCACGGCGGTTCGTCCATATGACAAGTACACTGACCCAATGGACAATGCTTTGGCAAAAGTTGACTATGCTTTTGAATTCTATGACAAGCTGGGTGTTGACTACTTCTGTTTCCACGACCGCGACTTGGCTCCAGAAGGCGACACGTTGCGTGAAACCAATCAGAATCTGGACAAAGTCATCGACAAGATCGTTGAATACCAAAAGACGACTGGCATGAAAGTATTATGGAATACTTCCAACCTGTTTACCAACCCTCGTTTCTTGGCTGGTGCTGGAACGGCACCATCTGCAAAGATCTACGCATACGCTTGTGCACAGCTGAAGCACAGTCTGGAAGTCGGCAAGCGGGTTGGCGCTGAAAACTACGTCTTCTGGGGCGGCCGTGAAGGTTACGAATCACTCTGGAACACTGAAATGAAGCGCGAACAATCACACATTGCCAAGTTCTTCCACATGGCTAAGGACTACGCCAACGAAATTGGTTTTGATGCTCAAATGCTGCTGGAACCTAAGCCAAAGGAACCAACGACGCACCAATACGACTTTGATGCAGCAACGACGCTGAACTTTATGAAGGAATACGGCTTGGACAAAGACTTCAAGCTGAACCTGGAAGGCAACCATGCTAACCTGGCTGGTCACACTTACCAACACGAAATTCGCGTTGCTCGTGAAGCCGGTATGCTGGGCTCATTGGATGCCAACCAAGGTGACAAGCTGATTGGCTGGGACATCGACGAATTCCCATCCAACCTGTACGAAGCTACGGCAGCTATGTACGAAGTTGTTGAAGCAGGTCAGATCGGCCCTCGTGGTGGTCTGAACTTTGACTCTAAGCCACGTCGGACTTCCTGGAAGCCAGAAGACCTGTTCTACAGCCACATTGTCGGCATGGACACGTTTGCTGCCGGTCTGCGGGTTGCTGCTGCCCTTAAGGAAGACGGCTACCTGGACAAGGTACTCAAGGATCGTTACGCATCATGGGACGAAGGTCTGGGCAAGTCCATCGAAGAAGGCAAGGAAGACTTCAAGTCGATCGAACCAACCGTTTTGGACACGCCACAAAGCGAACTGCGTGCAGCTACGCAATCTGACCACCTTGAACAGGTTAAGGACACGATCAACCACTTCATGATCGAAACGCTGGCTAAATAATCACTTGAAACTCTAACAATATAATAGAAAGGATTCGCATCGCCGCAGATGGCTGCGGATCCTTTTTTCTTGGAGGAAATATTATGAATGAATACGTAATTGGGGTCGACTTGGGGACCAGTGCCGTTAAGGTTTCGGCAATGGATCGCTCAGGCAAGATCGCCGCTCAGCAAAGCTACGACTATCCACTGAGTCAGCCTAAGCCAGGCTACAGTGAGCAGAACCCACAAGACTGGCTGTATGGTACGACGATTGGCATTGACCGGATGATCTTAAAAGATGGTCTAAAAAAAGAAGAGATCAAAGGGATTTCCTTCTCTGGTCAGATGCATGGCCTGGTGCTGCTTGATGAAAATAATCAGGTGCTGCGGCCAGCTATTTTATGGAACGACACGCGCACGACCAAGCAGTGTCAAGAAATCATGGATAAGATGGGCGATCGCTTCATCGATATTACTGGCAACAAGCCACTGGAAGGTTTCACGCTGCCTAAGCTGCTTTGGGTCAAGGAAAATGAACCGGAGATCTGGGCTAAGGTTAAAACGTTCCTGTTGCCAAAAGACTATGTTCGCTTCTGCATGACGGGTAACCTGGGGATGGATTATTCGGATGCCACGGGGACGGTGCTGTTAGACATCAAGGAAGGTCAATGGAGCCAGGAAATCTGTGATGCCTTTGATATTCCAATGAGCATGTGCCCACCATTGATGAAATCAGTTGACTATGCTGGCAATGTTTCCGCCAGCTATGCAATGTTTTCGGGCCTTTCGACTGCTACCAAGATCTATGGTGGTGGCGGTGACAATGCCTGTGGCGCGGTTGGAGCCGGCATTCTGCATCCAAACATGGTTATGTCTTCGATTGGGACTTCCGGCGTGGTGCTTAAATATGAAGAAAATGCTGACGTCAACTATCATGGTCAGATTCAATATGAATGCCATGCAATTCCCGACACTTACTACTCAATGGGGGTTACCTTGGCAGCGGGCCATTCGCTGAATTGGTTCAAGCACAAGTTTGATCCGGATGAAGACTTCTCAATGATGGTTGAAAAAGCTTCTCAACGGCCATTGGGTGCGAATGGCTTGATCTTTACGCCATACGTGGTTGGTGAGCGGACGCCATATGCTGATGCTGATATTCGCGGCAGCTTCATTGGCGTTGACAGCATGCAGGATCGCTATGACTTCTGCCGAGCCGTTATGGAAGGGATCACCTTTAGTTTCCGGGATATCTTGAACATCTATGATCAAAATGGTCAAGAGTTTGACACGGTTGTAGCAATTGGTGGTGGGGCCAAGAGTGATTTCTGGCTTCAGATGCAGGCCGACATCTTTAACAAGAAGGTCGTTGCCTTAACCAATGAACAGGGGCCTGGTTTGGGGGCCGCCATGATTGCAGCAGTTGGCCTGGGCTGGTTTGATTCTTTGCAGGAATGTGCCAAGGAGTTCGTTCACTTTGGCAAGGAGTACCTGCCAAAGCCAGCCAATGTCGCCAAGTACGATGAACTGTATGCAATTTACCACCAAGTCTATGATCAGACCAAAGACCTGTGCCATGCTTTATTGAACTTCCGTCGTGAAGACTAGCTGGTTGGTCCAATCCTTAAAACTTATTTCATCAATTAACAGCTTAAAAACTCATTTGCATCATTAAAAAGCGCCATGCAGACTGCCATTAGGGCAAATCTGTATGACGCTTTTATGGTATTTGATTTTTTCTACTATTATATGGGATCAAAAAAGCAGACAAACAGCGATCAGCAAATCAAGCCATTTGTCTTTATAAGATGATCATAATTAATATAGTAGATGAAAAAGTAGACAAACAGCGACCAATCGATCAAGCTATTTATCCTTATAAGATGATCATAATTAAACCGAATTCGTAGACAGGTTAACGGACTTGTCTAAGCCGAGTTAACAGCAAAATTTGTGAAATGAGTTTTGCCCATTGTTAAAAACAATCGGCAAAACGATAATAACCAATATTCTATTTATCAATGAGTATGAGCAAGGAAAAACAGAATTGGAGTGTTTTATAGTCAATGGCTGATTTTAATAAAGAGAGCTAAGGGAATAGTCAGCCTGACAGCCTAAAGACAGACTGATTCGATATGAATTAAAATCAGCAGTATATTGATTTTCCCTAGCTCATGCTATTATTTTATGTAATCGCTAACACAGTAACTTGAAGATTAGAATCATTTTTTGAATAAAGGACGGATTAGAATGGAAATAGTAACTGAGTATCTAGAGTCACTAGGGGTACCGGCTACAATCTGGGAGTACGATCGTGGCCAGTATAGCCTGCAGTTTCGCCAAGGTAAGCTATTATTGATGGACTATCTAAAAATCCTGCGCCGCTGTCCACATAAAACGCTGCAGTTTTTGCGGCACAGTCAAAATCTTTACAGCTGCCTAATGTGGCATGATCAAACAGTTGTCTTTTTTGGCCCGGTGATTGTCAACGTCAGTCAGCGCTATCAAAATAACAATGCGATCAGCAGTCATGCCGTTATGTATATGCCAAAGCTGCTGAAGACGGTTTATCTGGAAGAAAAACAGTTTTTACAGCAGATTTTGGTGTTGGGACGGTTATTAGAACTGCCGATCGATTTTGAAACCATTAGTGACGAATTTCATCAAGCACGTATTTCAAGAGACCTTGATGCCCAATTGCTGAAGCTGCGGATGAGCAGTGAGGGAGGTCACGTTAGCTATCTGTATGAGCGAGAAGTCAAAAAAGCAATTGCGCAGGGAAATCTGGCTGCCTTGCCGATTATATTCTCTAAAAATATCAATTCAGGTCGGATCGGCATTTTAGCAGACAATCAAGACGCACTGCGCAACGTTAAAAACTGGGGTATTATCTCGGTTTCCGTAAATCTGCGCGCGCTGTTTCAAGTTGGGCTGGATTATGAACTGGTATATTCGCTGAATGATCAATACGTACGACATATCGAATCGTTGACGTCCTACAATGAAGTGCTGGCGGCAATTGAGGCAGCAGATGTGGATATGGCCACACGCTGCCGTGAGATGGTTGATGCCAAGATGACTGCAGCCGTCAGCAAAGTCTTTTGGCAGCTGATGAGTGATCCGACTACGGACCAAAGTATCGATGAGTTGGCAATGGCGGTAGGATTGTCCAGTCGCTATCTTGGCAGCCAGTTTAAAAAACAGGTCGGGGTCAGCATCAGCCAATTTAAACGCCTGGTTCAGATCAATCATGCAATTGAGGATCTGATCGGTACCAATCTGTCAATGGCTGAACTCGCTGAACGCTATGATTTTTCTGATCAGGCCCATTTCTCACGCGTTTTTCATGCCTTAACCGGGATAACGCCTAAAGAAGCCCGTACTGATGCCGCTAAAATTGCCGATTGGAATCTTTACGACTATCTATTTTAAAAATAGCATGAAAAATAAATCATATGTATTTTTAAATTTTATTACTAAGTGACCGCGTTTTTGTCAGCGGTCATTTTTTGTTGACGCTATATGAAGAAAAGAGCTCGATTATTTTAGCGAAATTAAAAATTCTAACTCAGGAATGATAAAAAAATTGATTTTTAGGGTAGCGTTTTCAAAAAGGCTATGTTAGATTTTGGTCGTTGGTTGAAAACACAAACTAACGTGCAGCGCTGCACCTGTTTGAATCAAATCTACAAGAGGTGTAAAAACTATGGACAAGCCACAAAACAAGCAAGTCGATGAGTTCGCCAAACTGTCCTGGGGCGAGCGAATTGCATATGGTGCCGGTGACTTGGCACAAAATCTGATTTTTGGGACGATTGGCTCAATGCTGCTGTTTTATCTGACAACGGTTTTTGGAATCTCAGCAGCTGTTGGGGCCACGATTTTTCTGATTGTTCGCTGGGTCAATGTTTTTTGGGATCCTTGGGTTGGAACGGTTGTCGATAAAAGTCACTTTAAGCACGGCGGCAAATACAAGCCATTTTTGATTTACTTTGGAATTCCGCTCACGATCTGCTGTGCCATGCTGTTCTTGCCAATTCCAGCCGTTCGTGGCAATGTTGCCTATGCATTCTTGATGTATCTGGCAACGGCCTTGATCTATTCATTCGTTAACATTCCTTATGGCTCGCTGAATGCCTCGCTGACGCGGGACAACGATGAGATTTCCACGTTAACGACGGTCCGGATGACGGAAGCCAATATCGGTAATCTTTTGGTCTACACGTTCCTGCCATTGTTCGTTCAAATGGCATCCCCTGCCAAGCATTTAAAAGACATCGGGATGTTTGGCATCAAGCTTAATTTAGGTAACTATGCCTCGCCACACGCTGCTGGTGCCTACTTCCACGTTATGTCAATCTATATGCTGATTGGTTTTATTCTGTTGCTTTGCACTTACTTTGGCGTTCATGAACGGGTGCTGCCGACTGAAGAAGAAACGGATTCCGTTAAGTTTTCTGATCTTTGGAATGAGTTGCGTCGTAACAAACCACTACGGGTACTAGGCTGCTTTTTCCTGGTTGGCTTTACCTTCATGTTCTTTGGCAATACAGTTTGGCCATTCTTTGTTCAGTACAACATTGGTCACTCAGAATGGATGGCTTCAATCAATCTGATTGGTTCGATTCCAGGGATCTTCTTGGTTTTCTTATGGCCAATCGTTCGGCGCAAGATCGGCAAAAAGGGATTCTTCCAACTGTTCTTGGGAATGTTTATCGTTGGGACGCTGCTTCTTTGGGTATGGTCATGGCCACAGTTTAAGAACAGCATTGCCCTGGGCTACATTGGTCGCTTTATCATGCAGTGGGGAATTACGGCCGCTACTGGCTACATGTGGTCACTGGTTCCGGAAGTCGTTTCTTATGGTGAATGGAACTCAAAGAAGCGGGTTGCTGGGATCATCAACGCCTTGATGGGACTGTTCTTCAAGATTGGGCTGGCACTTGGCGGGATCATTCCAGGCTACATCAATGCCGCTTGCCACTTTGACGGTACTAAGGCTACGCAATCAGCAACGGCCTTGAATGGGATTACGATTTCAATGATCTGGCTGCCAATTGTTTTGGCAATTGTTGGCATGTGGGTGATCAGTAAGTACCCATTGTCTGATGCAGAAGTTGACAAAATCAATCACGAAATTGAAGATCGCCGCCAAGCTGAAGAAAAGTAGCTGTCTTAATGCAGAAATAACGGAAAGGATGAAAGTTCATGAAAATCTATGTTGATGCGCAGGCGCCATTTGATGGCGATGGAAGCAAGCATCGTCCATTTAAAACGATTCAAGCAGCCGCAGATATCGCAATGCCAGGCGATAAGGTGTGCGTTTTTCCAGGCATTTATCGTGAAAACGTTAATCCTAAGCATGCGGGCACGGCAGATCAGCGCATCGTCTATGAGTCGGTTGAGCCGTTAAAGGCCATTATTACTGGGGCGGAAGTCGTTAAAGGCTGGGAAAAAACTGCAGATGGCATTTGGCAGGTAAAAATTCCCAACAGTATGTTTAGTGAGCGCAATCCATACACGACCAAGATTTTTGGTGACTGGTTCGATGCACGAATCCTGGCTCATACAGGTGAGGTCTATCTAAACGATAAGGCCTTGTATGAGGTCAACACGCTGGCTGAGGTAAAACAGCCCGTTCGCAATGAAAAATCATGGGACCCAGATTTTACGATCTATACCTGGTATACGGAACAAGATGCTGATACGGATGAAACGATTATCTATGCCAACTTCCATGATTTCGATCCCAACCAGGAAAACGTGGAGATCAACGTGCGTCAAAGCTGTTTTTACCCACAGGCTGAAGGAATCGGCTACATTACCTTAAAAGGATTTGGCGTTACCAAAGCGGCGACGCAATGGGCGCCACCAACGGCTTACCAAGAAGGGATGGTTGGTCCACACTGGTCAAAAGGATGGATCATTGAAGAATGTGAGATTTCGCATTCCAAATGTTCTGGTATCTCGCTTGGCAAGTACCTGCAGCCAAACAATGACAATAAATGGTCTAAGTGGAAATACAAAGATGGTACTCAGACGGAGCGTGACGTAATCTGTCAAGCATCTTATGAAGGCTGGGATAAAGAACACGTCGGCTCGCATATCGTACGGCGCAATCGCATTCATGATTGTGGTCAAACCGGGATTGTTGGTCATTTAGGCGGCGTCTTCTCCTTAATTGAAGAAAACGACATCTACAACATCAATATTCGTCAAAATCTGGTGGGGGCCGAAATTGGCGGAATCAAGATGCATGCTGCCATTGACGTGATCTACCGTCACAACCACATTCACCACTGTACGCGCGGCTTATGGCTGGACTGGCAGGCACAAGGAACACGGGTCACACAAAACGTCTTTGATCACAACTCCTTACCTGAGCATTTTGAAGTTGGCGAAGAAAATGTGGGGGATGTGCTACAGGGCCTTGGTGAAGACATGTGGGTAGAGGTTTCCCATGGTCCAACGCTGATTGATAACAACCTGTTCCTTTCTGAACGCTCAATTCGGTTTGCCGCGCAAGGAATTGCCATGGTGCATAACTTGATTGCTGGCAGCTTTACCGCGGTTGGTGTTGGTACGGACAATAATTCGGTCAACTTGCCATCCAATCGCTTTACGCCATATCATGAACATCACGGTACCAAGGTAATGGGCTTTATGACATTCCAGCATGGTGACAATCGTTTCTACAACAACGTCTTCGTTCAACAAGAGTTGCGGCCGGAAATGCAAAAACTGGCTGAACTGATGCATGACAAGCCAGATGCCTGGGATACCTATAACTTTAAAGTCGGTACTCAGCCATTTGAAGAATATCCAACGTTTGAGGAATGGAATCGCCAGTTTGATGGCTATTGCGGAATCTACGCGCCAAACAGCGATCACTACTACAACCACCTGCCAGTATGGAGCGCGGGCAATGCCTACTTTAACGGTGCCCAGTCATGCAGCAAAGATCAGAACCAATTCGTTGATGATAAGGATCAAGTCGTCCTGGAATTGGAAAAGCGAGCTGATGGCCTGTATCTTAAGACCAATCTGGCTGACTTCCTGCCTCAAGACAACGATGCCAAGATTACGACTGCTACGCTGGGGATGGCATTTGAACCAGAAGAACGCTATGAAAATCCTGATGGCACGCCAATCGTCTTTGATGCTGACTTCTTTGGCAACCATCGTGACGGTGCCATGGTAACGGCTGGTCCTTTGGTTAAGTTCCAAGCCGAGCAGCGTGTGTTCTAAAAGCTTAATTCAAAATTAGCTAATCTTACGGATTAATTAAAAAGCGCTTCGTCATTTTAGAATGGCGAAACGCTTTTATTGGTTGCTTGATCATTGAGCTTAATGAATTTTAACGATTTTACAATAGGAGTTTAGGAATTTTAGAGAGTTGAGATAGTAAACCAACGATCAAGTATAAAAATTATTTAACAGAACGGATCATTTGAATGAAGATGCAGGCCAAAACGGCAAAGGCAATCGCCACTGGGAAGACCAGGTTGTAGCCAGCCATGCCGACCAAAGCGCTGGTAACGATCGGGCCAGCCGTCTGACCAAGCGTCG